>Ga0114922_10000087_pt1 | contig 77467 bp, 72 predicted proteins | sample AartaG_FD_100975 | JGI IMG/M metagenome (GOLD analysis project Ga0114922, IMG submission 100975) | Deep subsurface microbial communities from Aarhus Bay to uncover new lineages of life (NeLLi) - Aarhus_00045 metaG | ecosystem: Environmental > Aquatic > Marine > Oceanic > Sediment | place...
CTTCTCATAGGGGTGCGACGACCCCAGCTCTCCTGCGGTCTCTTAGGACCAGAGGGGGATCGGTCTATCGCACCCAATTGCTCCTATTATCCATACTACCACCTTTTAAAGATACAAGGGGGAATTGGTTATATAAGAGAGGCGAAGCCTCTCTTTGATTCTTTTAATATCTACTCCTTTAAAGGGGCTTTGCCCGTTCAAAATGTCCCTTAATAAATAATCTCATATATGCTATAATTTTGAGTGTAGGTAAGGGGGATATAGCTCAATAGGGAGAGCGCTGCGTTCGCATCGCAGAGGTCGGGGGTTCGAATCCCCCTATCTCCACCATTATGCCCCTGTAGCTCAGGTGGATAGAGCAGCGGTTTCCTAAACCGCGTGTCGGGCGTTCGAGTCGCCCCAGGGGTACCAGTTAATTTTTTTGGTAAATTATGATAAGATAAGTAAGATAGGAGTGTAGCTCAGTTGGCTAGAGCAGCGGTCTCCAAAACCGCAGGTCGGGGGTTCGAGCCCTCCCACTCCTGCCAGAATATGCCGAGGTGGCGGAATTGGTAGACGCGCTAGCTTGAGGGGCTAGTGAGCGCAAGCTCGTGGGAGTTCAAATCTCCCCCCCGGCACCAAATTAATAGGCGGAAGTGGCTCAGTGGTAGAGCATCTCCTTGCCAAGGAGAGGGTCGCGAGTTCGAATCTCGTCTTCCGCTCCAATTGAATATAGTTCCAGCGGAAATCGATGGTTTTCGTGGGTTAAAGTGGCGACGTAGCCAAGTGGTTAAGGCGGGGGTCTGCAAAACCCTTATTCAGCGGTTCGAATCCGCTCGTCGCCTCCAGTTTTAGGTTCAAAATTTACATGATAGAACCAACTGGGGTAGAGTTTGCTAACCAATCCTTTCCGCCGAAGGCTTTTCCGCGAATTTCTTCAAACCCTCATCAAAGTGCTGTGCCGCTGCTGCCTGGATTCCGTGTAAAACGTGAGAATATGTATCCAGTGTTATTGCCACCTAGCTATGCCTCAGCTTCAGCTTTTTACTCCTTTTTGCGTAGAGCCTCTCGTCGTGACGCTAGCTTGTCCAGCTTTTGTGGGAGAGTATAGCATTTACCCTTTCTTCAATATAGTATAACTTCGCTACTGCTGCTTCGGCGGCTTTTACAATCTGATAAACTAACGGTGATGCCGTGAGTGCAGGGTGGGTGCCTACATGAGCGGTAGCTATGTCGTTTGCTGTCATCCCGCTAGCGATAGCCTGAGCCATGATATTGGCAATCTCACCAGCGGTTGCGCCTCCACAGGCCTCACCGCCTATTATTTTTCTTGAATTTTGGTCAAAGATGAGCTTGACCCGGAGTTCTGTAGCGCCGGGCATTGCTCCAGGGTGCTTATCCACCGCAATAGCTTCTCCGGTAACCAAGTCAAAACCAAAATCCTTGGCTGCCCTCTCTGTGAGCCCGGCTACTCCAATGGCAGTACCAGCAATCATAGTTCCGAATACACCTATAGTGCCCTGGTTTCTGCGCCGCCGTGGCTGGAAGAGATTAGCCCCAGCGATTCGAGCTTCTCTGGTGGCTACTGAGGCAAGGCGTGTGGCGATAGGTTTACCAGTGAAGAAGCAGAACTTCTCAGCACAATCACCGATGGCGAAGATATTAGGGTCATTAGTCATCATATACTGGTCAACCCATATCCCTTTCATTTTACCAATCTCCAACCCAGCATCACGGGCCAGCTCAGTGTTGGGCGCTGCGCCTACGGCTAGAATTACCACATCTGCGTTGAAACGTATCCCTTTATCACACTCAATATACTCAGTCTTCTTATCGCCAACAATTGATTTTACCCGGCATGTAGTATTCACTTGCACCCCTGTTTCTCTTATCTTATCCTCAATTCGGATGCAGAAGTCCTCATCGCAATTCAAGATAAGGCAGTGCTCCAGTAATTCGACAATGGTTACATTAAGTCCCATCTTGCGGCACTCGTCAGCAAATTCAGCCCCGATAAAGCCACCACCAACAATAACTACATCCTTGGCTTGCTTCAGAGCATCCTGCAGTTGCTGGAGATAATCTATCTCCTTTCTAATGGTAAAGACATTTTTCAGGTCGGCGCCTGGTATAGGAGGGACTATTGGCCGTGAGCCGGTAGCCAGTATCAGCTTGTCATAGCTAATAGTCTCACCTCCGGCGGTAGCCACGCTCTTCACCTCCCTATCAATGGAAGTAACTTCGTCAACTATCAACTCGGCATCGCCTAAAAGGGCCTTAGGCATCACATTCTTCTCTGCAGAACCTAAAGTTCCCATAATATAAGGAATGCCACAGGGGACGAGAGCCTTTTCTTCCTTTCGAACGACGATAATCCTGTCAGGCTTGTACTGCTTTTGAACAGTAATCGCTGCCTCAATGCCAGCGGCACTCCCTCCTACGATTACTACATCAGTCTTTTTCATTTCACTACCCTCCTTTAAATATTTAGCTACCCTTTAGCTTCAGCTTTTTGCTCCTTTTTGAGTGAAGTGTCCTCGTTGTGTTTAATCTAAGCCCAGCTTATCCTTCTTGGCAAAATGTACCGATGCATACCGGCACAGCCTTTGGTTGGCAGGCAATTGCTTGAGTTTAGCGATCTCATCTTCACCGATGACTGCTATGGTTCCGAATCTATCTTGTATGTCCTGTGCAAATGCACATGAGCTACATTCATAGTTGCGGTCGCAGAGTCGATAAGAAACGGCGCCAAGCTCTAACCAGAGGTGTTTCTTACCTACTTTTTTTAATTCTGCTTCTCCCAGCGCTGCTGAGATCAGCTTTTCCAGGTCCTCAACCTTGAAAGGCTTGGATAAATAATCGAGAAGTCCCAACCTTTTCGCCTTTTCCCATGTTTCCTTTGTAGGATAAGCAGTAATGATTATCCCTTCAGTTTTGGGTCTAAGCTCTTTGGCTCCCTCAAATACTTGCAAGCCGTCGATACCTGGCAGTTTCAGATCAACAACAATAACACCAAACTCTTCACCTTTAATTTTCTCTAGAGCTTCCTCCCCATTTTCGGCAATGTCAACAATATATCCATCCTCTATAAGCCAGTCCCGTACGCTTTCTCTCACCACAGCCTCATCTTCTACAAGCAGAATCTTCCTTTTCTTGACTTCCATCGTTTTCCTCCTTCCTTGATGCAAAGGGTATTCCATTAGTGTATGGAATACCCTTTGATTATATGTCAACAATCCGAAGGTTCCTGGCTATGCTTTACTTTTAGCCCCTTGCTCCTTTTTGAGTAATGCCTCCCGTCGTACCGCTAGCTTAGCCAGCTTTTGCTGGAGAGCATCTTCCATCATTTGACCAAATTCGCAGGTGGCGCATTGGAAAAGACGGGTACAGAGACGGTAGGAGATATCACCCTTGAGGGCGTAGCGGCATAGCCTCTGGCTGCCGGGAAGCTCCTTAAATCGCTCCAGCGCTTGGTCAAGCTCCGGGGTTTCCCCACTGGCAATTTTTTCCTGCATCATCTGGTCAAACTCGCAGGTGAGGCAGTCATAGTTATGGGTGCAGAGGCGATAAGCCACCAGCCCCATCTTCATCCAGACGCACTCCTTGGGCTTGACCTCTTTGGCAACCGGAGCAGCTTCCCCTTCGGTTACTGCCTCAACTTCCGGCTCCACTAGTGCCTGCTTTGTCTTTCGGATCCAGACCCGGGTCTCAATGCTTCCCGGAGCAACAGCTAGGATGGTCTGGAACTCTGTTAGAGCCTTCAGGTACTGACCAGCCTCAAAATGAGCTTCACCCTGCTTCAGGTGAACTGGGATTTCCTGTGGAGCTATAGCCATGACCTCCTCAACCTCAGTCTTCTCTACCTCAGCCGCTTTGGCTACGGCTTCTTCAACAGCCTTTGGCTTTATCTCTACCTGAACCGGTCCCAGAGTCTCACGGATTAATTTCTCCAGGTCATTAAGGTCGAAGGGTTTTGGCAGGTAATCGATAGCACCCTCCTTTACCGCCGCTACCGCTGTCTGTACTGAAGGGTAAGCGGTGACAATGATTCCCTTAAGCTGGGGGCTTTTCTTCCTGGCTTCTCTTAATACCTCAATCCCGTCTTTCCCTGGCAATTTCAGGTCAAGGACGGCAACCCCAAAGTCCTGCTCACCGATAGCTCTTAGCGCTTGATCCCCCTCCACAGCAGTCTCTACCTGGTAGCCAATGTCAGTTAGCCAATCTTGGAGAGACTCCCTCATAATAGCTTCATCCTCTACTATCAATATAGGTTTCATCTTTTGACCTCCCTTGGTTTCTTCTTTCTTTAAGACTGCTTGATTTTTCATTTTTATCACCTCTACCCTATATAGGTGCAATTGTCTTGCCAAAAGGAAAGGCTATCGTAAATGGTCAAGATAGCCTTCTTTCATCTTTAAGTAGGAAGTTTAATTGTAAAATAATTTGTCAGCTACTGTTCAATTTCTTTACAGTTACCGCAATTTCCATGCCAAAAAGCTAAGGATATACTGACTCGTCAGTATATCCTTGTAGATAGTTATCACCCTAATTATTTGCCTTGAGACCTAAGCACTTAATCAGTTATTGTCCATATTCTTTACACCCAGTCCGAGTGCCCTGGCTTTATTGTAAAGGGTCGTTCTTGAAACGCCTAATATCCTAGCCGCTTGGCTATAATTACGGTGAGCTCGAGTGAGGACGTCCAGAATATGGTTTTTTTCCACCTCCTTCAGCGTCTGCACCTGTTGCGGTGAGCCTGCCCTAATGAGCTTTCCCCGAGGCAGGTCAGGAAATTCAATCAGAGGTTTTTTAGCTAGGATTATTGACCTTTCAATAGCGTTTTCCAGTTCCCGAACATTCCCCGGCCAGTCATATTTCAGAAGAAAATCGGTTGCATCGGGAGAGAAGCCAGCAATCTCTTTCTGATTCTCTACGGCGAACTTTTTCAAGAAGTGGTCAGCCAGGAGGGGAATGTCGTCTTTCCTGTCTCTCAACGGTGGCAACTCAATTGTAACCACGTTGAGTCGGTAGTAAAGGTCTTCACGGAATTGCCCAGTGGCTACTGCCTCTTTCATATCCTTGTTGGTCGCTGAGATAACCCTCACATCGACCTTAATTGGCTCATTGCCGCCGACCCTGGTAAACTCCTTCTCCTCCAAGACCCTGAGCAGGTGAACCTGGATATTGGCGCTCATCTCACCAATTTCATCTAAGAACAGAGTACCTCTGTTGGCGACTTCAAATTTTCCCTTCTTTTGAGCGTAAGCACCGGTAAAGGAACCCTTCTCGTGCCCGAATAGCTCGCTCTCAAGCAGGCTCTCGGACAGAGCAGAACAACTGACAGCAACCAAGGGCTTATCTTTTCGGTAGCTCTGGGAGTGGATAGCTCGCGCTACCAATTCCTTTCCAGTGCCGCTCTCACCAGTAATCAACGCAGTGGCATTGCTCTTAGCCACGACCTTAATGACCTCGATTAACTGCTTCATCTTGGGGCTTTTGGCAATGATATTCTCAAATTGGTAGTGCTCCTCTAATCTCTGGTGCAGTGAAATGTTCTCCTCCAATAACCTTTGATGCTCCGCCAGCCTATCAATAAGTAGCTCTGCCTTTTCCGGACAGAACGGCTTCTCAAGATAGTCGTAGGCACCTTCTTTCATCGCAGCAATAGCCGTAGGGATGCTGCCATAGGCGGTGATGATGATTACCTCAATGCTTGGAGATATTTCCTTTGCCCTCTTCAGTAGTTCAATTCCGTCCATTCCAGGCATCACCAAATCAACAATAGCCACACCCGGCTTCTCTTTTTCAATAATCTCTAGAGCTTGGAAACCGTTCTCTGCAGTAAGTGCCTGATAACCGACATCGCCAAGCCAATCCAGGAGCGATTCACGAATAATAGCTTCATCATCAACGACCAGAATCTTAATCTTTTTCTTCATGGTGCAGGGGTAGATAAACAGTGAAGGTGGTACCCTCTCCCTCCTTACTTTGTACTTCTATTCTACCCTTATGGCGCTGTACAATTCCGTAGGACACAGCCAGACCAAGACCCACCCCTTTTACATTTCTCTTGGTAGTGAAGAAGGGGGTAAAAAGCTTACGCATATTCTCTGGAGGAATGCCACAACCTGTGTCCTGAACCTCTAGCTTGACCTGACTACTATCGGCTGAAGTGCGGATGGTTATTCTGCCTCCATGAGGCACGGCCTGGATGGCATTCATAATGAGATTGGTGCTAACCTGCTGAAGCTGGTCAAAATCGGCCGTTAAATTAGGTGGGGAAGGGGTAAGCTCTTTTATCACCTGGACGCGCTGTAGCTCAGCCGAATGGGCAGTCAGGTCGAGGGCTCGGTTAACGACATCATTAAGGTTCACCTCCCTAAAGGTTGGTGGTGATTCTCGGGCAAAGTTAAGAAGGTTTCGAATCAACCCGGTGCTGCGCTGAAGCTCCGATTCCATTTTTGACAAATAGTCCAAGGTTTTTTCTTTGGGAAGACCGTCTCCAGCTATTTTCTTTGCCAATAATTGGGTATAAATTAACACACCAGCCAGGGGATTATTTACCTCATGAGCTATAGATGCTGCCAGTTGACCTAGGGAGGTCAGCTTCTCTGCCTGAATTAGCTCTTCTTGGGTAGTCCTTAACGTCTTAAGTACGTATGGCCAGCACATCTCAGTCTCAGCCAGACCTTGGCAGACGGCTATTGCCAGTTCTCGGCAGCCGCTATAGCCGCAGGCACCACAGTTCATCCGGTAGCCGGGGTCCACTCTACCAATCTTCTCTAAAACTCCTTGAACATCTTCCTCACTTGGCATAGGCAGGACGACACCTCGATTGGTAAATTTCCGGCTAAGGTCAATACCGGCATACTGCTGAATGTCCTGCTCAGTTTGAGCCGGGTCTGACTGGCTAATGGTATAATTGCTGATTATTTCCCTTCGCTTAAAAATGCTTAGGTTATTATCAATAACTGGCCCGTCAATACAGCCCTCGCAGAAACATAGGCTGATGAGCCTAGCCGTAATATTGCCTTCGGCAAATTCATGAAGGATATTGGGCGTATATTCCCGGCCACAGGCATTGATAATTTCATTTGTCAGCATGTCATCTGAGAGTCCCGCTACTTTCAGCAATCCCCCCGATATGGCAAAAAGGCGGCCCAGATTGGGCTTGGGACCCGACGATTGCCCCTCCTCCTCAGTCTCAGGAGTAATCCCTCTAGTCGCGAACATCTCCTTCATCTCAGCAAAGGTCAGAACAGCGTCGACTATCCCGGTAACCTTCTCATCTTTAGCTTCAGCTTTCTTGGCTATACAAGAACCAATGAAGACTACCTTGGCCTGCGGATTATACCGCTGCTTAATCACTCTAGCCATGGCTATCATAGGCGAGACGATAGGGGCTAGGTTGTCAATTAGCTGGGGATAATATTTCTCAATGTAGGATACTATAACTGGACAGGTAGATGAGAGGATTGGTTTACCTTTATTTTCGCGTAGGAGGTGAGCATACTCGCGGCAGACTAGCTCGGCACCGAAGGAGTCCTCCATAACTTCACTAAACCCCAGCTTCTTGAGGGAGGTTACTAGCTGTCCCGGCTTAATTTGAGGAAAAGCGGCAGGAAATGGGGCGGAAAGCATAGCAATTATGGGTTGACGCTGTCCCAATAGCTGCCAGACTACACCTATGTCGCTCTCTGCCTGATTTGCCTTAGCCATGCAGAGCTGAACACAGGTTCCGCAGTCAATACAGCGTTCCTTTATTACCTCAGCCAAGCCCTCTCTACCCCTGATTGCCTGGGCAGGGCAGTTACGGATACAGGCATAGCAGCCTTTACACTTTTCTCTCTCAGTGTAAACAATACTCATCTTGTCTCCTTACCCCGGACAGAACGTCGTTTTCCCTGAGCTGCCGGAATTTTAAGTTCTTTCCTCAGGTTGGCTACCGAGCGTCGGGAGATGGCTACGCCAAATTTCTCCCAGAGCTTGTTCCGGATTGCCTCGTCTGAGGAAAGCTCCTTATCAGTTTCAAGAAGCTGCCTGAGCAGTTCCTGCCTAAATCTCTTTGGTCTGGGGAAGAAGTGTTTAAGGGGGACTTCTTGACCCGAAGGGGTGTCTATACTTTTACCACTAATAGCGCGACTGACCGAGCTGGGAGCAAGTCCAATCTTTTCGGCTAGCTCCTTTTGACTGAAGGGTAAAAGAGTCTTCAAATCACCAGAGTCTAGATAGAGTGCCTGCTTGTCAATAATATTTTGCAGTATTTGACTTAGCGTGTCCTTGCGGCTATTAATTAGTTCCAGCCTCTTGAATAACTGCCTAGCTTCCTTGACCTCAGCTTCGGTGAGGACACCAGCCACCTTTAACTCTTCAAACCTCTCATAATCAATCGAATACTGACCCCGGGCGAAAGAAGCCGAATAGTAGCCAATAACAAAACCCTTCTCGCCCTCCTCCACTGAGGCGACCTTGGAGTAGTGAATGCCGCCTGAGGTGACATTGGAGGGATGATAAAACTCACTCATAATAGAGACTTCATCAATAAGGTTATTTATCTTCTGAACCTCCGAGACCTCCAAGTCACACTCTCTGGCGATTTCTTCAGGGGCCATCCCTGATTCAGGGAATAAGAAATACCGTTTGAATTTCTCCAGCCCCAGCTTCTGTATTTGATGAATGATATGCTCCTTATTTAATATAAGGGATTCAATATCAGGAGAACTTCTATCAGCTACCATCTCTTCCTTTAGTTGATAGAAGCTAGAGGAAATGTCAGTTCTAGGAAATCTCTGGTAGCGGATTAGCTCTTCCTTCCGGTAAAGCCTTCTGAAAAGGGGACTCTGCTCTATCTCAGTGATGAGCCGATTAAACTCTTCCTCAGGCATCTCCAGCAGGTTAGCCTGTTCCATTCGGAGGAATTGTCTTAGTTCCTGCCGCATCTGCATATGTTGCGTTTGTTCCATAAGTAAGCCTGTCATTTGTATAAATATTATAATAACTGCTATGAGACGCTGTCAAGAAAATTGACAAGGTTAAAGCTTAAGGTTCATTAAAGACTATGGTCGTTTCTTATTTACTTCTCTTAATTTCACGCCAACTTCAATATTTGATAGAGGTCTGTCGGCCTATCCCATCTTCTGTGTACTATATAGTCGACTCTACTGAATAATAATAGAAGTCTCCAAATACCAGTGTTTACTAGTCCCTCAGCCTAACAGTTAGCCAGTCGTTTATCAACCTCCTCCCTCAGAGGAATGCCGCCTCTCTAAACATAAAGGTATCCCGCCGCCTCATTCAGAAGCCCCGGGAAGGGGGGCTAAAATTTGGTTCTAGGGCTTACGCTCCAGCTTGGGGAGATGCTGGCTGATATGGATAGGAGTGTCGGCGGCAATCCTAACCTTTTAGACGAGCAAACAGGTTATCCACTACCCCGAATGAACTAGGAGGTATTACCCGCTTTCAGTCTCACCGCTGGCAGCCTATGACAGGTGAGAAAGAGCACCTATTTTTGCTAACGGATTGGGTGACGTGGGGTATCACCAGATGGTATAATAACTCACAGGGATATTCTGCATCAAATATATAACAAGGCTATGTGAAACAAAACACTAGGGGTGACGACCTACTGTGGCCTGCAAAACCGTATTCAGCGGTTCGAATCAGCTTGTCGCCTCCACTGCTTTTGCCGGGGTGGCGGAATAGGCAGACGCAGCGGACTTAAAATCCGCCGGAGCAATCCTTGTGGGTTCGAGTCCCACCCTCGGCACCATTTAGAATATGTACTGGCTAATAGTATTATTGGGTTACTTCTTGGGCTCCATCCCCGCTGCCTACATTGCCGGGCGTCTACTTAAAGGCAAGGATATTCGGCAGATGGGGGATGCTAATGTGGGTACCGCCAATGCTTTTCGACAGCTAGGGACTAAAGCCGGGGTAGGGGTGTTTTTTGTTGATGCCGGTAAAGGAGCACTGGCTATTCTTATCGCTCAGGCAGCCAGTCTGCCTCTGGTAGCAATCCTGCTTACTGGAGCCGCAACAGTTATTGGTCATAATTGGTCGGTCTTTATTGGCTTCAGGGGTGGACGGGGAGAGAGCACTGCTATTGGTGTCCTGCTGACTATAATTACTCAGCCAATGCTGATTTTGGCTGGACCTGCATTAGCCACACTCTTAATTAAAAGAAATGTAATTAAAGCCAGTTGCGTGCTGTTTATTCCACTACCACTGGTGGGATGGTGGCTGGGGCTTCCCGGGGCGCTTATTGGTTACAGTATTGCCTTGCCTTGTCTGATAGGCATTACCGATTTCGTAAAGCGAAGGCATATGGTAATGCGCCAAGCGGAGGTGTTACCGAGGTATTTCGGAGGCACTGAAGTTAGGAGTAACACAGGCGAGGAGAAAGAGCATGACTAAACACATCGGTATAGTTGCCTGTAGCGCCGAGGGGGCAGCCCTTTGTTATCGCACAATCTGCATAGAAGGGGTGAATTTCATGGGGAGATACGCTCATCCTGAGGTCACCATGCACACCTTTCCTCTTAGCCAATATATACGATACATTGAAACAGGCGATTGGGAAGCTATAGCTAGTTTAATGTTATCTTCAGTAGACAAGGTAGCAAAGGTGGGAGCAGATTTTGCTATATGCCCCGATAATACCATCCACCAGGCATTTGACATTGTCGTTAAGAAATCACCAATTCCGTGGCTTCATATTGCTGAAGAAGTTGCTGCTGAGGCAAAGCGTCAAAACTATAAGTATCTTGGAGTTTTGGGCACACGCTTTTTGATGGAGTCTCCTGTTTATCCTGCCAAGCTCACTGCTATGGGTATTGACTACAGGATTCCTGAAGTGAAGGACCGAGAGTGCATTAATGATATTATTTTTCATGAACTGGTTTATGGTCGTTTTTCTTTAGCGGCTCGTGACTATTTTAACGAGGTAATCGGCCGATTAAAAAACCAAGGCTGCGATGCCGTTGTCCTGGGCTGTACCGAGATACCGCTGCTAGTATTCCAGGAAAGTTCACCCTTACCAACATTGGATTCTACAAGGTTACTGGCAATGGCTGCCCTGAAAGAGGCAACCGGAACCGTATCTCAATGAGAGGGTACAATTAACAAAAAGGCGGGATATCTTGTGGGCATAATATCTAACCTTGCGCAAAATCTTCCTATCCGCCCTTTCTTTTTATAACTGACCTTACTGCTTGCTTAATATCTTTAGCCGTTAATCCATACCTCTGCAGGAGCTCGGCAGACTCGCCTGATTGGGCATAGGTGTCTTTAATAGCTACAAACTCTATAGGCACCGGATAATGTCTGGCTATTACCTGAGCTATAATACTCCCCAGACCGCCATGCTCCAGGTGCTCTTCGGCAGTAACGATAGCCCCCGTTTCAGCTGCCGCACTAATAATAGCTACCTTATCAATGGGCTTGAGGGTAGATATATTTAATATATGGCAATCTATGTCTTCTCGCATCAGGTCGTCAGCCGCTTCCAGCGCCGCTGAAACCATAAGTCCCATAGCGATAATGGTTACATCCTTGCCCTGTCTCATCGTTACCGCCTTACCCAGATTAAAGCGATAGTCCTGGTCATAGACCAATGGAACTTTAGGACGGCACAGTCTGACATAGAAAGGTCCGTAGCTGGTAGCAGCCACTCTTACTGCCTGGGCGGTTTCAATAGCATCAGCAGGGACGATAACAGTAAAGCCAGGGAGAGAGCAAATCAGAGATAGGTCTTCAATAGAGTGGTGTGAGGTGCCATCCTCACCGACACTAATACCACCGTGAGTAGTAACTAGCTTCACATTGAGCTTGGGCTGAGCAATAGACATTCGAATTTGGTCAAAGCAACGACCAGGGGCGAAAACGGCAAAGGTACTGGCAAAAGGTATCTTGCCTGAGGCTGCCAACCCGGCGGCAATTCCTACCATGTTTTGCTCGGCGATACCACAGTCAAAGAAACGGTTGGGGAACTCACCAGCAAAAAGTTGGGTCATAGTTGACCGCGATAGGTCAGCATCTAGTACCACGATATCCGGGTTCTCATTACCCAGCTCAACCAGTGTTTTGCCATAGGACTGTCTCATAGAAACCTCTTGAGGTAACTTTTTACTCCAATTCCTTTAATGCTATTTCCACTTCTTCAGCATTGGGAGCTTTACCGTGAAAATAGGGATTATTTTCCATAAAGCTGACCCCTTTGCCCTTAATAGTGTGGGCGATGATGACTGTGGGTTGCCCCTTAACCATTTTCGCCTGGTTAAAGGCGTCGATAAGCTGGGTGAAGTCGTGACCGTCAACCTCAATCACATGCCAGCCAAAGGCTAGCCACTTACTATTAAAGGGGTCAAGATTCATAACATCACGGTTCCAGCCATCAATCTGCTGTCTATTATTATCTACTATAGCTGTCAGGTTATCCACCTTAAAGTGGGCGGCAGCCATAGCCCCTTCCCATATTTGCCCCTCATCGCACTCACCATCTCCCAGCAAAACATATGCTCTATAGTCCTGTGAGTTGAGCCGACCAGCCAGGGTAATACCAATAGTGAAGGATAATCCTTGTCCCAGGGCGCCGGCTGACATCTCCACCCCTGGAGTAACTGCCCGATCAGTATGACCCTGAAGGCGACTATCCATCTGCCTTAATGTAAGTAGCTCATCTACCGGGAAATAGCCGCACTCAGCCAGAGCGGCGTAGAGCAAAGGGGCAGCATGCCCCTTACTCAGGACGAACCTATCCCTGTCAGACCATTGAGGGTCTGATGGCTTATGTCGCAATAATCTACAGTAGACGACGGTCAATCTCCACTGCTGACAGGGAGCCACCGGGGTGACCACTACCCGCCTTTCCGGTCATAGTGATGATGTGTCGGCGCAGCCTTTTAGCTATCTCCTCCATTTCCTTTATTGATAATGATGAAAAAACCTCGGCTTTCACATTATCTGCCGAGGTCGTTGATGATGAATTACCTAATTTAGGCAATGACATTAACCCTCCGATACTGGTTTAATTATACTATAGTCGTAAACCTAAGTCTACATAATTTTAGCGATTCTCCCTTGTCCCTCCCCTCTTCAGTTGACCACTAGCCTGGCGGATTTGAATTTTATGTCTGTCTCTGCTTAAATTGGTGGGTATAGAAGGAGGAGATAGATGAACGGTTTAGCACTACCAGTCAGTAAAAGAAACATCTTAGGTAAGAAGACTAGGTTCTTGCGCCGTCAGGGTATCACCCCGGTTCATCTTTTTGGACATGGTCTGGACTCAATTTCTTTGCAGGTTGATACCGCCAGGCTGCAGCGGATTATAGCTCAGGCAGGAGCCACCAGACTTATTACCCTGGAGATTGAAGGGGATAAGCACACCAGAAGTGTATTCATCCGTGAAATTCAGAGAGATGTCTGCACTGCTGCCCTACTTCATGTTGACTTCTACCAGGTGCTAAAGGGGGAAAGAATGAAGGCAGATGTTCCTATTGTCTTGGTCGGCGAAGCCCCGGCATTGAAAGAGAAGGGGTGCGTCCTGATTCACAGTCTCACCAGCCTGAGTGTTGAATGCCTGCCGGATAGACTTCCTCATCAAATAGAGGTTGAACTAAGCCCGCTGGAGAAGGTAGAACAGGCAATCTATGTTAACGACATTGCCCTTAGCCCCGACATTATGGTCATTACTGACTCCGACCGAATGGTTGTGAAGGTCAGTAAAGTGGCTGAAGAGAAGGTAGTTGAGGAGGTTGAGGCTGAAGCACCAGAGGAGGCTGAAGAGAAGGCTGAGGAAAAGCCAGAACAATAGCTCTGACTTCTTAATCAGGTCTATTAAGCAGGAAAAGGATGAATTATGCCCGCGGTTGAGCTAAATAATATATGCAAGTCCTACAATGATAACTTGGTAGTTAATAATGTTTCCTTCACCGTAGCCCAGGGTGAGATATTTGGATTAATCGGTCCCAATGGCGCCGGCAAGACAACTACTATTAGAATGATGATGGACATCACCAAGCCAGATTCAGGAGGGATAAGCATCCTGGGAGAGAGTCTGAATGAGGCTACCAAAAACAGAGTTGGCTATCTGCCTGAGGAGAGGGGATTATACCGCAAGGTTAGAGTTCTCGAGACGCTTGTTTATTTAGCCTCGTTGAAAGGTTTGGGGGTCCGGGCAGCAAGAAGCAGAGCTGAAGAGCTGCTTAAGCGGGTGGATATGCTGCCTCATAAGGAGAAGAAGGTAGAGGAACTGAGCCGTGGTATGGGGCAGATTATCCAATTTCTTGTCACTCTTATTCATGACCCCCAGCTATTGGTTCTGGATGAACCCTTCGCCGGGCTGGACCCGGTTAACACTAAACTGCTTAAGGAAATGATTCTGGAGTTAAGAAATCAGGGTAAGGCAATCATCCTGAGTACGCATATGATGAATGAAGTGGAGGCGCTTTGTGATCGGATTTTGATGATAAATAAGGGGTGCACTGTTCTCTATGGGGAACTAGCTGAAATTAAATCGAGATACAGGAATAATTCTGTATACCTTGAGTTTGGTGGTGTGCTCGGTGATATAGGGGGGGTGGTGGGGAAGAAGGAGCACGGAGACTATGTGGAGCTATTTCTGGATAAAGAAACCCCACCCCAGAAGATTTTGAGGCAGTTGGCAAGCCGGGGAGTCAGCGTTAATCGTTTTGAGGTCTCCACTCCTTCTTTGAATGAAATATTCCTTCAAGTGGTAGAGAAGGGGCGATGAATAAGACGATTCTGATATTGAAACATGAGTTCCTGCACATGGTAAAGACGAAATCGTTTATTATAATGACCCTCGCCTTGCCTGTGCTTGTCCTTATCGCCATGGCGATACTTAGCTTTATTCAGGGGATAGAAAAACCGCTGGTTCCTAGTGATGTAATATCCATTGGCTATATAGATGAAGTGGGAGGCTTCAGCGGCTACACCGAGCAGCCTGGTGAACCCACTGTTACTCTTATGGGCTACAATACACCTGAAGAAGCCACCAGTGCACTGCTGGCGGGAGAGATTAGCCAGTATTTCATCATCCCCTCGGATTATGTTGCTACAGGCGAAATCATCAGATACACCCTGGAAAGAGAGCTAGAGCCGCCAGGAAAAATCCAGTGGGCACTAAAAAGCTTTTTATTAAGCAACCTTCTTGAAGGGCAAACCAGCCCGGAGGTAATAGAGCGAACCAAGGCTCCGATGGGACTAGTTAGCATAAGACTAGATGAAACAGGGCAAGTAGCTACTGACCAGGGCGGATTTGGGGCTCTTATGGTTCCCTTAGTGGTTGGCTTTCTACTTATTATATCTATCTTTTCTTCTTCTGGTTCTCTGCTTCAGGGGCTGGGTGAGGAGAAGGAGAACCGGGTAATGGAAATACTGCTATCCTCTGTCTCAGCCCGACAGCTAATAACCGGGAAGGTGCTTGGGCTTGGCGCTGCCGGATTGGTACAGGTAGTTATCTGGCTGCTATCGGCTGTGTTTCTGGTGCGATGGATCTCAACCACGATAGGAGGTTTCATCAGTACAATCCAGATACCAGACAACTTCCTAGTCCTGGGTATAGTCTATTTTGTTCTTGTCTATCTGTTCTTTGCAGTGCTAATGGCTAGCATCGGTGCTATTGGCGCCAACGCCAGAGATAGTCAGCAATTGTCAATGCTTTTAATTCTGCCTGCGTGGATACCCCTTTGGGGGCTTTTCTTCTTCCTAAACAACCCTGACCATGTTGTCAGTAGAATCTTTACGATGATTCCCGTCACTGCCCCGCTGATGGTTTTCGTACGGCTCGGCACATCTGGGATTCCGACTTGGGAGTTGGTTCTGAGCATAAGTGTACTAATAGCAGGAATAATCGGTGGCCTGGTACTGGCAGCCAAGGTATTCCGAACCTTCGTGTTGATGTATGGTAAGCGACCCAGACTGGGAGAAATCATCAGGTGTTTACGGGAGGCATAGTCAGGCTGTTAACTTAGAACTGACACCTGGCTTGAAGTTATTGAGGGTGTTCTGTTATAATCTGGCATTATGATTATTGACTTTCACAGCCATGTATTTCCACCCCAGATAAAGAAAAACCGCAGTAAGTATATTGATAGTGACCCCTGTTTCGCTATCCTCTACTCCAATCCTAAAGCTAAGCTGGCTACTGCTGATGAACTCATCGCCAGTATGGATAAGGATGGAGTTGATATTTCAGTTATTGTCAATTACGGCTGGACTACTCATGAGTTGTGCGTTGAAATTAACGACTACATCTTGGAGTCAGTAGCTCGCTATCCCCAGAGGCTTATAGGCTTCTGTGCTGTTCAACCGCAATCATGTGAAGCTGCTATAGCTGAAATTGAGCGCTGTGCTAAAGGAGGGATAAGGGGGGTTGGTGAAATGAGGCCAGATTTGCAATTATTTGACCTAATGGATAAAGAAGTGATGGAGCCCTTTGTTGAGGTAATGAGGAAGCATAAACTAATTCTGCTTACTCATTCCTCTGAGCCAGTAGGTCATATCTATCCGGGCAAGGGGAGCGTTACCCCGGATATACTCTACCCCCTTATTACCAGCTTCCCTGATTTAACCATAGTTTGTGCCCATTGGGGTGGTGGCTTACCCTTCTATGCTTTAATGCCTGAGGTAAAACAGGCTATGGGCAATGTCTTTTTTGATACGGCAGCTTCGCCTTATCTTTATTCTCCACAGATATATAATCAGGTTATCCAACTTGTCGGTGCTGATAAGATTCTTTTCGGTAGTGATTACCCACTAATAGCACAGGGCAGGTATTTAAAAGAAATTAACTCTCTGGATTTACCTGAGGCAGACAAAACCCTGATTCTATCAGGCAATGCCCAGAGACTGCTAGGTATTAATCGTGAGGTTGTTTAGTAAAGGGGCGGAGGTTGGTAAACGGTTTGTGGGGGATGCAAGGCTATGGAGCAAGTTCGCTCTTTTATTGCTATTGAGCTACCTGATGAGCTAAAACAGGGGCTTGCTCAATTGCAGTCTCGCCTCAAATTAGACAAGCAGCCGTGGGTAAAGTGGGTTGACCCATATAGCATTCACCTAACACTAAAATTCCTGGGCAGTGTTGCTGTAGCTAGGATTAGTGAAATAACCAAGGCAATGGAGGAGTCGGCTCAGGGGATACCCCCTTTCCATCTGGAGGTCAAGGACCTGGGAGTTTTCCCTAATGTGAGGCGAGTCCAAGTAGCATGGGTAGGGATAAGTGGGGATGTGGATAAGCTAGGTCAGCTTCAGCAAGGCATTGAATCTAACCTGGCTCATATTGGTTTTGTCCCTGAGTCGCGCCCATTTACTCCCCATTTAACCCTGGCTCGTCTTCGTGACCGGGCACCGTTGGATGAGCGGGAAAGGTTTGGACAGCTTATTGCCGGTACTCAACTTGAGGCAGTTTATGCCATTGAAGTAGGTGCTATTAACCTGATGAGGAGCCAGTTAACCAGGGAAGGAGCTATTTACAGTCGAATTAGTTCGATTGGGTTAAATAGTCCTTGTATTACCTCAAAATAAACTGTTGCCGGTAGCAATTATTCTCCCTAGTGACATATTCTAATGAGGCTCCACGATTGGTATATGTGTGGTAGATGTCCTTGGAACCTGGCAGGCACTTCACCGCCGAGTAAATCAGGGCTGATATTGAGAGAGTGTTGGTCTGAGATACCACTCTCAAACTGAGGTGAAGGGTTTTAGGCTCCTTTTGAAAACTTGACCAATCTCCAGGCTATGGTTTCACAAAGCACATTTATATCATAAGCAGACAAATAGTCAGAGATAGTGCTATCAAAAAGGATGCTACCCTCAGGAGCAAACTCCTCATCACCTCGCCACATGACAAGGGTTATAGGTACATAGGTAAAAGCATTGATGGTTACCGCTACATCGCCATACTCAGCTTTATCCCCTCCAAGCTTATGGGCAACATCCAACAGGAGATGAGGCTCTTTGCCAAAGTGGTCTAAAAGTGGCTTTATTGCTCTCTTGGCGAATGTTGGAAAATAATTAGCCCCTTCTGGCAATTCTTTATAGGCAATCAATTTATTGCTGATAGGGGTGCCTTTGGCTGAGGTCAAATAGTGGAGCATTAATATCTTGTCGCTTATCGGTACTTCCTGTTTGCTATCTGTGAATGAAATGTCCATATTAGAAAGAGTAATTTGGTAGGTTTGATTTAGATATTTTAGTAACATTATCTTCTGGGAATCTATTACCTGGTATTGGGTACCGCTTCTGAGGCATAACTGGTCTATAGCACCAATCTTGGTTAGTTGGTCACAAGCAAGCTTATAAGCATGCTGATAACCATATTCATAATTTCGCTGCTTTGGTAATGACAAATGTCTGCTTTCCATTCAGTGGTCACCGTAAACTTTATTTAGCCGGTTGACACTATATCTCAAGCCAGGAGTGGGAGTAGAGTGATTCCCCAGTCAGAACCCTGACCGTTTTCACATATCTTACCTCTTCCTCGGTTAGAGACGAGAGGTCAGGTTTCTCACCATCCATTACCCGATTAACCAGGTCAACAAGTTCAGGCTTCTCGCCTTTGGCTATCTTTATCAGTTCAGAGTCAAAGGCATCAACTATAGCTGAATAAAGTCCATACTTCATAAGTATCATCAAATAAGTCTGGTTAAGATAGGGTCGGAGGTGGGTAGGAGTGCCATTGGATATATTAGATAAGCCCACGGTAGATTTGCACCCGGGGGCAATATCTTGCAGCATATTCATAAATTCTAGGCAGGGTTTCACCTGGTTTGTATCCACATTAACCACCGGGGTTACTATAGGGTCGAACCAGATGCCCTCATTAGGAATACCCATTTCATTGGCTCTATAGGCAAGCTCAACGGCTATAACCCCTCTCTCAGCGGCATCCCGAGGCATTCCCTCTCTTCCCCACAGCAGCCCAACCATGTCAGCGTTATATTTCTTGACCAGAGGAAGTTCCTCCTCCATCCTGGTTAGGGAGATAGAATTAATCAATGCCCTGCCTTGGCGCACCCTTAGTCCAGCTTCCATAGCTACTGGATTTGTCGTATCCAGGGATAGGGGCAAATTGGTAACCTCTTGCACTGTCTTTACCACCCATTCCATCAACTCATCCCCTGCCTTGCGCGCCGGACCAATACTGAGGTTGAGATAATTCACCCCAGTCTTAGTCTCAGCCTTGGCTAGTTCCTGAATAGGTTTGGGGTTTCTCTCCCTCAGTGCAGGGCCAATAATATTTGACATAATATTTATATTTTCCCCGATAAGGATCATCTTCCCTCTCCTTATGGCTTCCATGTCTTGAGGTAGGCTGGGATATGAGCCGCATTTCTGGGACCAATTAGAATCTCCCAGCCGGATAATTCTTCTTCCAAACCGCCACTTTCAGCGGCAGCATATCCCGGGATTATTAACTTACGGTGTTTAACCTTATCTCCAATACCACATTTCTTAACAAAAGGGGCAATAGTATCAGACACAAATTTCCCTGCTGCCCAGGCGGTCATAACCGAAAGACCTTCGGTGTCTTTTACCAGGAGGTAACTGTGAACCTTGCTCGTTTCTATTTCGCCGGAGACAATAAAGTAGGTAAGCGAAAAGTTGGTGGTAATAAGCACCGGTGACTTTTCATCAGGACTGCCAATCTCATATATGCCCTCTGTGGTCGCCAGTGGTCGTTGGGGATCAGTATAGATGTTCATCCTTTCTACGAGCAGGGGGAACAGGCTTTCTCCCTGAAAATCAGAAAGAACGATAATACCCCCATATTTAGCCACAAACATAGAGGCAATTACCGCCTCCTTCATCGGGTCACCAGTCATCTCGCAGGGAAAAACGATGGTAGGAAAACCCAGGGGGCGAAACTTTTTATTTAAGGCGGCGTTTCTGATGATTAACTGTTCCTCAAATGCGCGGCGAACAGTCCTTGCCCCGGAATCAAGAATGATATCTTTAGCCCCCGCCTCGGTCAATTTAGCAGTCAGTTGGGCGAGTTTCTCCAAGCTTGAGGCTTTGGCTGCTACCGGGCACGAATGCTCCTTAGCTAAATCGACTACCCTAGCCATATTATCTTCAGTAGCGGCGTATATTAGTGGTTTCCAATCAGCGCAAGCCTTTAAACCAGCAGCCAGAATATCTGGATTACTGCTCATCAGGATAATGCCGCTGCTACTATTTTGCTTTACTTTATTAACTAAAGCCTCAAATTTACTGGCATCTCCCGATTCATCCTTTGCTGCTACCAGTTCCGGACGGAGAGTGAGTCCAACCCTCTTATATTGGAGTTGGCTGAACCTCTCCAATCTGGCATTGACCTCGGCCTCCTCCATAGTATCAGTGATAAGGATGGCAAAGCCGGGAGGGTTCTCAAACCTTTTTTCGTGGCGAAACATAACTGTCTCGCTGCCAATCTTTAGTGCCCTGTCCCCGACTCCGATAGTAACCGGTAGAATAGGAGGTGCCGATGCCTCGGCTAGTTTAACTTTTGCCTCCTCAGAGACATAGGGACAGGCATTTAACTCTGCCTTACCCGCAGCTAATTTCATAGCGAAAGCGAGACAAGTAGGCTCTCCGCATTCCTTACAGTTCGTCTTGGGGAGTAACTTGAATATCTCTATTCCTGTAAGGGGCACCGTTAAACTCCTTTCTTAGCCTAGTATGGGGTCCATAGTAAGTGCTGGGTGCCCTTTCTCTTGCAAGAAGGGTAGAATCTCCTCTTCGGTGGTGCCTATCGTCTCGTCAGCAATCATATCAAGTAGGTCAGGGACACCTAGCTCCTCAGACCTGGCTTTAAGCCGCTCAGCAATCTCCTCCTTCAGCATCTTGGGCATCCAGACCATTCTTAATAAGCCACCGTCAGCTATAAGGAATTTCCTCTGGCAGGTATTATACTTGCCGTGACCAACAAAGCCGGGAGTGCTAACTCCGCCACCGATAGTGCCGGCGAGAGTGGTGAACTTCATCCCGCAAGGGGTTTCCCCATTATACTCCCGATTAACCGTCATCACCCCATTGCACAGAGGAAGGACAGCGGCAACACACTCGCAGCAGCCGCAGGTAGTCCACGGATCATATACTATGCTATACATGTTATAGTGGTCTAGGTTTCCACGAGAAGCCTTATAAATAAACTCATTTACCCCTTTCCATTGTCCAAGCTTGGCATCAATGGTTTCCCCCTTGGGCACCGGTTGATTAGGTCCGGTAGGATTAATCTCGTAAGCAGCCTTACAGTCCATCCAGTTATAGGAACCACAAAGCCCAGTTTTTTCTGGCGTAATGACACATACATGGTTGGGGGCAAATGACTGACATAGGGTGCATGAGTAATATGTATCAGTACTTTCATCGGTCATCCCTTCGATGCGGGCATCTCGGAGCGCATAAGTTGCCTTGGCTCGTTCTATTATCTCCTTTACCTTGTCCTCCTCGGTGTAGAGTTTTACCTGCATCTTATCAAATATCCGACCAAAGTCCTGATGCAGTTTGGCATGGAGAAGAGTGCCAATATGATATAGCCTGAACCCTTTTTCCTTCGCCGATTTAGTGATTCTAAGCCAGGCAATATCCCTCTGACCTATATGCCATATCCCTTGGGCGTAGTTTATAGAATGGTGAACCTGTCGTTCCAAGATAGGTTCGTAGTCTTCCTCCATCTCTCTACCGGCAACCTCAACAACTATAGCTAAAGGTAAACGGGACTCATCAGGGATATCAGCTATCTCAGGACCGAGCACTTCAATCTTCCCATCCTCTATCTCTTCCATCCGCTTGCTGGTAACCCACTCAACCATAGGTGTTCTGCCGCCGCCACACTCCAGATACCATTCCCCCTTCCGAACCCTCTCACCCTCAAAGGCGGGGCCGAAGGCTACTGGGATCGGCACCTCAGCCACAATAATCTTCACTCCTCTTACCTCTACTGCCTTAGACACTATCTTATCGTAGGGAATATTGGAGACAACATGCTCGTAGGTACACACCCCGGTAGGCAAAATCTCAGGTATCGGAGTATCGGCGATAATGGGAAAGCCATAGTTGACACAGCCCAACGCCTGGGCGTACCACTCATCGGTAACAAAACCCAGAGGTAGAGCGAAAGCGAAGATACGATCTTTATTGTAGATAAGGATTTTTCTGAAATCGCCAGGCTCAATGCCGCCGAAGGAAAGAGCTGCCCTGGTGGCAAAGCCAGCGGCAAATACAGCGGCGGTAACATCAGGACCAAAGGGTACCAACCTAACTGACCACCCAATCTGTACTCCTGCCTCCACAAGCTGCTCAGAGAACCTCTTCCCGTTATACTCGGCGCACATAAAGACATATAGGTTCTTCTGCTGAAGTTCGTTGGCAATTTTGACAGCTATTTCATTAGTTGGGACCGCACCCAGGACAGCAGCAAAGCCTGGAGCAGTGCCATCAACGAATTCAATCCCCCTCTTTCTGAGGATTACATCATCGGCGGCACCTAACCAGATGTTAGTATCAGTAGGGTCTTCCTGCTTATTATAGAAATCAGGTTCCTCTAGGTATCTTATGGCTTCAATAATCTCATCGGCAAAGAAGGTTGCCATTCCGGCATCAAGGGCTGGTGCTAGATAGGGCAAAGGGCATTGTCCCCTTACTGGAGGAGGTAGCAGGGATTTACACTTTTTTAGTATCTGTTCCATATCACCTAGCTTTTCCACCTTAATACCTAAAATCCCATAAATTACTGGTAGATAATAGGCAGTGTTAGGAAAGCCCACCTGTTCATTCATTCCCCACCTATCCATTGCCTGCTGCCACTTCTCCTCAGCTCGGTTTACAATTTTATCAGCCCCTCTGATAGCTGCTGATGCAATAATTTTAGACATATTTCAATCCTCGTTTTCTTTTTATTATCTTGGTAATTACACTGCTTCCAGCTCTCTTCTCATTGTCATATCGTAGAGTATTCTCTCTCTAGCCTTATCAATACCTAAGGCCTTACGCTTCTGGTCGATGTGTTCAATCATAAGGTTGGCGGCTTTAAGCGGGTCAGGTTCAAATGCCCACATTCCACCATACATAGCTTCAAAATCCTGGAATAAAAATTTACTTACTTCGTTACTGCCTAGGGTAGGCCAGTTGACGCCAAACACGGTAAATACTCCTGATCCAACAAAGTATTGACCAATAGAAATTGCCTTCTCGCTCATCCATTCAGGGGCAGCCCCGGCTACAGGCAGGTCACTGATGTCATCACCCAAGCCACCATCCTTTACCATGGCGGTCGCTGCCATTAAGATTCGGCTGTTATCAACACAGGAACCCATGTGTAATACTGGCGGAATACCGACTGTTTCGCACACTGAAGCCAGCCCCTCACCAGCATATTTTGATGCTGCCTCGGGAGTCATTAGCCCAGCTTCAGCAGAGGCTATGGCACTACAACCAGTTTGAAGCACCAATACATCATTCTTGATAAGTTCCTTAATCATGGTAATGTGAGCGTAGTTGTGTTTAACTCGGGCATTATTGCAGCCGACGACACCAGCTACCCCTCTAATCCTACCATTGATGATATTATCATTTAATGGTCGGTAGGAAGCCCGGAACAGACCGCCCAGTAGGTAGTTAATGGTCTCATGGCTGAATCCAGCGATGAGGTCAGTCTGCTCTTCAGGGATATCAACATTACTTCCTCTATTGGGGAAATTATTAATAGCCATCTTGACTATAGCTCTAGCCGACTCCATAGCATTGTGCTCATCAAACTCAATATGGGTAGCACCGGGAATCTTAGCCTTGGGTGAGGTGGTGATAATCTTAGTATGGTAACACTCAGCTACAGTGGTTAAGGATTGCATAATACACTGAACATCTACTATCATAGCATCCACTGCCCCGGTAACTATAGCTAGCTCCTGTTGCAGGAAGTTCCCAGCTATAGGGATGCCGTGGCGCATTAATATTTCATTGGCGGTGCAACACATACCAGCTATGTTTATTCCTTTAGCCCCCTTAGATTTAGCCAGCTCTACCATCTCAGGTTCTTGAGCAGTAACTACAATCATCTCAGAAAGTAGTGGCTCGTGACCGTGAATGATAAGGTTTACCTCGTCCCGATTAAGCACCCCTAGGTTTATCCTGCCTAGCACCGGTTCTGGAGTACCAAAAAGGATGTCTTGTAGTTCGGTAGCAATCATGCTACCACCCCAGCCATCAGCTATAGATGCCCTGACTCCCTGGCGAAGCAGATTTTGGTAGTCCTGGTCAACCCCAATATGGGTGCGGTGCATTATCTCTACAATTTCTCTATCTATACCCCTAGGGGCAACCCCCTCCCGCCGCCATAATTCTTGGCGTTTCAGCGGTGCCCTTCGTAGGAACAAAATCTCGCCCTCCTGCTTGCCAAATTCATTCAAAGCCTTTGCACCAATATCAACGGCTATTTCCTGGTTGCTGCGCTCACTGATTTCAATACCCCAGTCCAGAGCCAGTTGCAGTAATTTCTGCTCGTCTATAATCTCGTAGCCTGGAGCCTCACCTTTAGCTACTGCTAGGAAGACTTCAGCTACCCCCCGACCATGGTCAGAGTGAGCCGCTGCTCCACCGGCCACCATCCGTATAAAATTACGAGCGGCGATGGTCTCACTAGTTGCCCCGCATATGCCTCTCCTCTTTTGTTTCTCCTCTGGGGTTTCCACTTTTCCTTTGGGTAGGGGCACGCGGCAAGGTCCCATCCCGCAGTGCTTACAGCAACTGCCAACCATCCCTATGGGGCAGGGTTTCATTGCTTCAGCCCTATCAAAGACGGTGTTAACCCCATCATTGGCCGCTTTATCTATCATCTTAATACTAGCTTTATCAATACTCTTGGTTTCTGCTTCTTCCATCTTACTATCACCCCTTCCATGTTTATTCTAGGAAGCTGTTAATTCAGTTATCATCTCTCGAGCCAATTCTATTGCTTTAGGGTGTCTCATGATTAGTATATCAGCCCCGCCTAGGAGCAGTACCATAGCTGTCATAGCCTCCATTAAAATACCCCTCTTCTTGGCGTCTCCAAGCTTGGGGTCTTCCTCCATTAAAATATGCACTTCCTTGGTCTTCCATACCTCTTTAGCCAGATTGCAAATAATAGGGAACTGGAGCTTTTCATCCTGCTGGGTTAATGCTGCCATCCTATCCCTCTCCATTACTGAGTAGCAATACTCAATACCATAGCCTATGCTGCTGACGGTAGGATCCATCACAATCAGCTCATCAGGGATACCAAGATTGCCCAACAGAATATTTAGTTGTTTAGCCAGGTTTATGTCTATAGGCGTTGACGAAATCACTGTATGGTGATAAGCAAGTGCGGCGGCACCAATCTTTTTGTGGTCTCCTTCCTCAACTGGTCCGATAATCAGCTTCTTCTCCTGGCAATTCTCACAGACTTTTTTTAGAACCTCAGTATCTTTGTCATGATTAGCTGTTCCCCAAACGATTAAGGGAACATCAATAGCCTCGGCTACCCTTTTGACCACCTCGGCGGCTTCATCGGCTGCTCGATTAAGTCCATTGGGGTCGGTGCTTATTAGTTGTAGGGCGATCATCTCTGCTCCATAATCTTTAATACATTTCTTTGCCCAGGCAACAGGGTCATCAGTTACACCGTCAAAAGGCTCTAAAGCGGCTTCAGCCCACTCCTCAGGGGCACAGTCCCAGACCTCCATGGCTATCTTAGGTAGATTTGGCATCTCGCCTTCAAAAAGGTAGAAGGGATAAGCGCTCTCTCCGCCAATAGTTACTGCTTTATCCCCCTTACCCAGTTTTATCTCTTTGATTTTGCCGCTGTATAATGTCTTTGGAATTTCCAATTCCAATTTTTCCTCCCTCTCCACTATCAATTTTACATAACAAAAGCAACAATTCCTAGCTGCAAAGCTAGGAATTTTAAACGATATTTTTTACTTCTTTATCTAAGCTGGGTTCCTCCTTTTCTCACTACCATACCAATCTTCTCCATACCAATATCTCTCGGCAGTTTGCAAATATTTGAGCTTCTCTTTCCTGCCGCCTAGCTTTTGTCTCCATTTTCCAGGTTCCTCACCCTCGGGTTTACCCTCCTCAAAGGTTGCTCCCAGCACTTCTATATCTTCCCCACTGGGTGCACTCTTTTTTTCAATTTTATATTCCATCATTTTGTTCACTCCCTAGGCTAGACCAGCAGATACTTTTGCTGCTTTTACGGTGTTTAACATAAGCATAGTTATAGTCATCGGTCCAACCCCGCCAGGAACCGGACTAATGGCTTTAGCCTTCTCCTTAACTGTATCAAAGTCAACATCTCCGCACAGTATAGCCTTACCTTCTGGGGTCTTTCCTATTCGATTAACACCAACATCAATCACCACTACTCCCTCTTTAACCATATCGGCAGTAATAGCCTTGGGTTTTCCTGCAGCTACAATTAGTATATCAGCCCTCTTGGTATGGAAAGCCATATCCTTAGTTCGGGTGTGGCATATAGTCACCGTGGCATTGGCTCCCTCTTTCTTCTGGATAAGGATATTGGCTATAGGTTTGCCCACGATATTACTCCTGCCGACGACTACTACCTCTGCCCCTTCAATCTTAACCCCGGACCGGATTAGAAGCTGCTGTATCCCGTGAGGAGTGCAGGGTAAATAGTCAGGCTCGCCTATCATTAGTTTGCCTACATTCACTGGATGAAAGCCATCAACATCCTTTTTAGGGTCAATGGCATAAAGAACTTCAGTTTCATTGATATGCTTGGGCAGGGGTAGCTGGACTAAAATACCATGAATCTTTCGGTCTTTATTTAGCTTGTCAATCAGGGTGAGTAGTTCTTCCTGACTGGTCTCAGCCGGCAGGTCATATCTTTCTGAATAGACACCCAAAGCATCACATGTTTTCACCTTTGACCCCACATAAACTTGGGACGCCGGGTCCTCGCCCACCAAGACAGTGACTAGTCCTGGTATGAGATTGTGCTTATCTTTGAGCTCAGTAATTTCCTGCTTTAGCTCCTGGCGAATCTGTTTAGCAATCTCGGTTCCGCTAATAATTTGTGCTGGCATTTTCGCCTCCTTTTTTAATATTATGACACAATAAGCTAATCCTTTACAAATTAGCCATCAAATCACTAATTACCTTCACTGCTTGTGAGGTATCAGGTAGGTCAAGCAGTGGCTTTAGCTTGAGATCATACTCATATACCTCCCTGTCTTCAGGAATTATAGCTGTAGGCTCAATTCCCAGCCTATCTAGTGCGTCAACAACGAGAGGGTCCAGATTGGTCGGGGCGAAATTGATTATCACCGATTGCTTTTTCACCACCAGTTTTAGCTCGGCGACCAGGTCTCTTATTCGAGCAACAGTTCGTACCCCCTTCACTGAATGGTCGGAGATTATAAGAAGCAGGTCAATATTCTGAGTGGTTCTTCGGTTCAGATGCTCCATCCCAGCCTCATTGTCCATAACCGTATAGGCATAGTTTTCAGCCAGGGAATCGGCGAATTTCCTCAGGATAAGATTAGGGTAACAGTAGCACTCTGGACCCTCACCCCTCCCCATCGTTATCAGGTCAATGTCTTTACCTTCCACGATAATCTCGTTTAGTTTATACTGCAGATAAGTCTCCTTGGTCATTCCAGAAGGTATATTTATCTTGTCCTTTTGGAATTCATCGAGCATCAAGCCAATCGTCTTATTAACACTAAGTCCCAGGCTCTCCCCTAGATTGGCATTGGGGTCAGCATCAATTGCCAGAATTGGTCCCGAGCTATTCTTTTTCAGGTAGCGAATGACGAGACTAGCTACAGATGTTTTCCCAGTACCACCCTTTCCAGCTACAGCAATATTAAAGCTCAAGCAGTTTTCCTCCGCTAAAACAGCCCTGTAACCTTTCCCGTGTTTACATCAACATCGACCCGTCTAAAGGCAGGGTTAGATGAGGTTCCTGGCATCAGGCTGATAGCCCCGGCGCAAGGACAGAGGAATTTCGCCCCGGAGTAAATCAATACATCGCGGATGGGTAGAGCCCAATCCTTGGGGACGCCTTTAACTGCCGGGTCGTGGGTGAGGCTTAGATGAGTCTTTACCATCATGGTGGCGTAATCATCATATTTAGCATCGGACTCAAGTTTCTTGGCCTTGGCTTCGGCATCAGGGGTCCAGGATACACCATTAGCACCATAGACCACTTTGGCAATCTTTTCCACCCGCTCCCGTAGTTTCATTTCCACAGGATAAAGGAAATTGAACTCATTCTCAACTTTACAGGCTTCCTTGACCGTATCAGCTAGTTCTAGGGCACCGTCGCCGCCGTTAGCCCAGTGGCTGGACAAGGCGCAAAACGCCCCGGCTGCCTCGGCTGCCTTTCTCACCATAGCTATTTCATCCTTGGTATCGGTGTGAAAGCTGTTGATACAAACCACCGGTTTGATACCAGATGTCTTGATGATGTTGATGTGATGTATCATGTTAGAGATACCCTTCTCCAGCAGTCCCAGGTCCTCTTTAGCGTAAGAGTCAGGCAGGGGCAGACCGGCTACTACTTTAGGTCCTCCGCCATGCATCTTCAGTGCCCGGATGGTGGTGGTAAGTACTGACACATGCGGCTTGAGCCCACTATAGCGGCACTTAACATTCCAGAATTTCTCAAAGCCGATGTCGGCACCGAAGCCGCTCTCGGTAACATGATAGTCAAACAGCTTCAGCCCGACACGGTCGGCTGTTATTGATGACTGCCCTACAGCAATATTGGCAAAGGGTCCGGCATGAACCATGCAAGGCTGGTACTCCACTGTTGACATCAGGGTGGGGTTAATTGTGTTGCGCATCCAGGCGGTCATGGCGCCTCCTACCTCAAGGTCACCAGTGGTAATGACATTGCCCTTCTTATCAAAGGCTACCGTTATATTATCTAGTTTTTCCCGCAGGTCAGCTAAATCCTTGACAATGGATAGGATAGCCATAAGCTCAGAACCGACGGCGATGCCGAACTTGGACTGCATGGCGAAGCCATCCATACGCCCACCGAGACCGATGACGATATTGCGCAGGCTTTGAGCGCAAAAATCCATAATCCAGCCCATCTCCACCCTAGTGGGGTCGATGTCCAGGCGGCGCATCTTGGTGAGTCTAGCCAGTTGTTCGTCATCGTAATTGCGCTCATGCTGCATTCTAGACGTAAGCGCCACCATGGCTAGATTATGGGCATTCATGATGTCGTTGATGTCCCCGGTAAGACCCATAGAGAATTCGGTCATGGGAATAAGCAGCGCATTGCCACCACCGGCAGCCGTTCCCTTGATATTCATTGTCGGACCACCTGAGGGCTGGCGGATACAGCCGCCTACATTCAATCCACGCTTGCCCATGCCTTCCAAAATACCCATTGTCGTTGTTGTTTTCCCCTCACCCAGCGGCGTCGGGGTTATAGCAGTTACCTCAATATACTTACCATCCGGCTTGTCCTTGAGGCGGTCAATGATTTTCGTGAAATCAAGCCGGCATAGTTTCCCGAAAGGAATCATCTCATCCTTTTCCAGGTTTAGTCTCTCCCTCCACTCGTCTGGGGTTGGCATGTTGACTTCAGCCGCTTCTGCAATCTGCCAATCCTTCATTTTTACTGCATCGTAAGCCACAGAAAACCTCCTTTATTAAAATTTTGCTGATAATTGATGCCTATTAAAATGCAGTTATGCTTCTTACTAATTTATCAGGCTTTGTACTTTAGCCGGTGATAGCAAAGCCTGATAAATATTTCTTATTTCATTGATAATCTGCTGGCTGGAATCAAGCAAGGGAAGATTAGCCAGGTCAGCTTCCACTATTGCTTGGTCATAGGGGATAAAGCCAAGAATTTTGAAGTCGGGAAGGTTAGAAAGCAGGAATTTCCTGTCTGATTGGTTTCTGACCTTGTTGGCTACCACGGCGACATTCAGTAGACCAATATCCTGTGCCAGTTCATCAATCCTGTAGGCTGTTTCAATGCTCCGTCTGCCTGGTTCCACTACTACAATCAGTTTATCTACCGCCTTTGCTGTTCCTCGTGCCAAATGTTCTATCCCGGCTTCCATATCTAAAATAACCACCTCATCCCTTACTACCAGCAAATGGATAAGCAAAGCTTGTAGCAAAGCACCCTCAGGGCAATAACAACCAGTTCCACCTCGTTTAATTCGCCCCATTGCCATTAACCGAATTCCATCGTATATTATAGAATACTTCTCTGGTAAGTCATCAACTTTGGGGTTCAGCCTATAGTAGGGTGCAATTTGACCCGGGCGTGCTCCTGTCCTTTCTTCAATAAGAGCGCTCATCTCAGATATAGGGACCATCTTGTCACTGTCGGGAAAACCAAGGGTGGCAGCTAGATTGGCATCGGGGTCAGCATCTATAGCTAGAACAGAATAGCCAGCTTCAGAAAATACCTTAGCAAGGAGAGCCGTTAATAAGGTCTTCCCTACTCCGCCTTTACCAGTGACAGCAATCTTCATCTTGATTTATTCTTTTCATAATAAAGCTGAGTCTTTTGGGAAAAGTACCCAGCCTTATCAACCTCTGTTACCTATTGTTTTTCTGCTACACCGATTTTGTAGTTTATCCTGTGCTGAGCAAAAAGTCAAGCCATTTTACTTATCTAATATTAATATTGTCAAATAGGAAGCTGACAACAAAGCAAGCTTTAAAGGTTAGGCAATAATCTCTCTGGTCTTGTCTGCCGCGTCTCTACTTTCCCACTATGGTAGTCAGTCTGATTACACACGCTTCCGTGTATTTTGTCAAGGGTTTTATTCAGCACTTGGTATAGCCACAGGTGGGGCAGATGAAGCATCCCTCTTAATAGACGAGTAGGTTGCCACAGTCAGGGCACTGCCCAGCTAGGTTTCGTGAAGTAACGGGTCTAACATTTTATTACTGCACCAGCATATGGTATGTTAGCCGACGCTTCCTTAAATTTCTCAAAGGGCATAGCTACAATAAGTTCATTACTTGCGAAATTCGGCACCCTTCTTCTGGCATGGTCAGTTATTAAATTTATGTCTATTTCACCAGTTACCATAGGATTTGCCAGGGAGGTGCATCCAGCACTGACCAGATTATAGGTAAAAGGTTTCAACCCTGAGTACATTAGAAGGCTAACTATTCTATTCGCTTGCTCGGCAGTACAGACAGAAAGGACCAGGTCAGGCTCTACGGTCACCTCTGTGAGGGGCGCTATGACCACAAAGTTGCCCCGACCACTCGGCGGTGGTACATTGTCTAAGAATTGCCGTGCCAGTTGTTCCGAGGCGAACATTTTGTGAACATCCATGACCACCTTGATGATTTGCTCTTTAGGAACAGGGTCTAAGCCAAGGTAGTATTTTCCGCCTATGCAACTGCAAGTTTCCGATGAAAGATTAACCATTGCTTTTTCTCTTCTGACAATATCGATAGCTTCACAAGCAGCAAGCTTTCTCTCTGTGTCTACCCTGGAGTCTGGCTTATCGCTATACCTAACCCCTATTAGACAACTCCCTAGCTTGAGAGTCTCCTCGAACTCCCTAGCTAGCTCTTGATGGTTTTTCATTATTTTCCTCCTTTATACTCTGAATTCTTGATAACTGTTTCTGTTTAACACTTCGTATAGCCGCAGGTGGGGCAGATGAAGCAGCCCTCCTGATATACTAGAAGGTTGCCACAGTCGGGGCACTGCCCGGCTATGTTCCGGGCTATATCTACCTCATGACCACTATCCTTACTGTTTAGAGCATCCTCAACTTTTGAGCTTTCTTTCCCGTTGCCACTATCACCGCTTATGTGTTTTTCCAGAACGCTGGCAATGGCATCAGCGCAGGACAGGATAGACTTACCCTCTTCCCAGGCAATAGATGGACAGCGGATGCCACGAAGCTGCCTTACCACTGAGGCGACATCTATGCCAGACCTCAATGCCAGGGAGATGAGTCGGCAGATGGCTTCCAGTTGGGCAGAGGCACAGCCTCCAGCTTTGCCCAGTGTGGAGAAGACCTCGCATATTCCTTGCTCATCAGAGTTCACGGTTACATAGATATAGCCACAACCGGTGGTTACCCTTTCGGTAATCCCTGTGGTAGTTTTAGCTCTCCCCCTGGGGGTAAGCCCGGCACTCTCAACCTTTTCTACCTTGCCCGTGGTTAAAACCTGAGCTTCACGGCTTCTATCCCGGTAGATAGTTATTCCCTTTAATCCCTCTTCATAAGCCATCATATACACTTTGGCTATGTCTTCCTTGGTAGCATCCTGGGGGAAGTTGACTGTTTTAGAGACGGCGTTGTGGGTAGACTTCTGAAAGGCGGCTTGCATCTTGACATGCCCTTCAGGTGTTATTTCGTGGGCAGTGACAAATAGTAGTTTGATATCGTCAGGAACTCCGTCTGTATCTTGGAGTTTAGCCCCTGCGGCTAGCTGTCGCATAAGCTCCTCGGAGTAAAAGCCCTCGCTCCTGGCTACTTGCTCGAAATAGGGATTAACCTCGATAAGCTGGTCACTATCCAGTATGTTTCTGGTATAGCTCAGGGCAAAGAGAGGCTCAATACCGCTGGAGCAGCCAGCTATTATGCTCAGGGTACCGGTGGGAGCAATAGTAGTTCTGGTGGCATTTCTCACTCTGATACCATCGGGGCAGTCATAGATGCTTCCCTCAAAAGCGGGAAATACACCTCTTTCTTGTGCTATTTCTTTAGAAGCTTCAGTCGCATAGTGTTGTATATCGGCCATTACCTTCTCTGCTACTTTTAGCGCCTCCTCTGAGTCGTAGGGGATGCCCATCTGGATTAACATATCAGCAAACCCCATCACTCCGAGACCAATCTTTCTCGTCTTATTGGTCTTGTCCTTTATTTCCGGGAGGGGGAACTTATTAACACCGATGACATTATCTAGAAACCTGATAGCAATCCTTACCGTCTCAGCTAGCTTGGGATAATCAATATCGGTGGTTCCGTTTGTCGTTCGCAGCATCCTGGCTAGATTGATGGAGCCCAGATTACACGATTCGTAGGGGAGTAACGGCTGCTCCCCGCAGGGATTGGTGCTTTCAATTTCGCCCAAATGCTTAACGGGGTTATCCTTATTTATCCGGTCAAGGAAGACAATACCGGGGTCGCCTGTTTTCCATGCCATATCCACTATCTTATAGAATACCTCCATGGCATTTAGCTTGCCCGCTATTTCATTAGTGCGTGGATTTATCAGGTTATAGTCGGTGTCAGACCTGACTGCTTCCATAAACGCTGTGGTTACAGCTACCGAGAGATTAAAGTTGGTAAAGGCGGCAGGGTCTTCTTTGGCGCCGATGAATTTCATAATGTCGGGGTGGTCAATGTTAAGAATAGCCATATTTGCCCCACGGCGCATTCCACCCTGTTTAATGACATCAGTGGCAACGTCAAAGGCTCGCATAAAGGATACAGGGCCACTGGCGACACCACCGGTGGAGCCTACTCTATCTGTTTCTGGTCTTAGACTGGAGAAGGAAAACCCTGTCCCGCCGCCACTTTTGTGGATGAGCGCCGTATTCTTTACTGCATCAAAGATGGATTCCATTGAGTCGTAAATGGGAAGGACAAAGCAGGCTGACAGTTGCCCTAATTCCCTCCCCGCATTCATCAGAGTAGGCGAGTTAGGCAGGAACTCTAGATTAGCCATCAACTGGTAGAACTCCTCCTCCCTTGCCTTGACATCTGCCTTAGGGTCGTAGATGAGCTCAGCTGAGGCGATAGTCTGTGCTACACGGCGGAACATCTCCTCTACCTTCTCAATAACTTGCCCCGTTTTGTCTTTCTTCAGGTATCTTCTCTCCAGAACTCGGCTGGCATTTTCAGTAAGATTAATGCCAGGAGTCAGTTGAACCTTTGGCTTGGTGGGGATAATAGGCATCTCTTTAATTTGGGTTTTCATTTTAGGTTTAACCTCCTCCGGCTTAGCCGGTTCTTCAGCAGCTAAGATTTCCTTCACTGCAGCCCGGATTTCAGAATCTGTGGGCAGGTGTTTCTGAAGAAGGCGAGGCTTGGGCACCAGGTGTTCCATTCCGGGCAGGGTTTGCTGCTGTTCTAGGCGTTCAATCACCTGAGCGGTGAGTTGCTCTATCTTATTTCTATCACGTATACCGATTGACTCAGCATCAGCAACAACAGCCCTGAGAATTTCGGTACGATTAATAAATCCTTCACCGTTGTTATACTTATTACTATTACTTGACATGGTATCCCCCGAATCTAGTATTTCTTTCCCTCAGTTCATCTATCAAGGAAGGCTAGAGAGATAACGTATCTCGTTTCCTTGCGTCCAAAACCTCTGGATTCCATAGGGCAACGCTTGGTAACAGTATTGAGCTTAAAAAGTTTAAAAGACTCAACAGGGGTATCATTTTCATAAGCTTGATGCAATTTGGAGGGGTATCTAACAAGTGTATGCACTGGCATATAGTTAGCTTTGCCTCTCGATTTTCCCCCTGGGCCTGCACGCCAGGCTAGCCGAAGCGTTTTAGGCTTGGCGCTTCGGTGCGGCTTCCACAGAAGGGCAATGCAAGGTTCCGTACTAACTTCAGCAATCCGCCAGGCGGCGGCACGAATGGAAACTTTAAAGACGTTTGCCAATCGCTCAATCGATTGTACGGACAAACCAAAACCTGACAAATATTCTCTAAAAACCAACTCTGGCATGAGTAGTTCGGTAGCAGCGACATCACATAGGCGTTCTCTAGTTTTTGAATGAGCTATTGCATGAGCTTGTGGATTGAAAGTTCGGAACTCAATATTCTCTGTGTTGAGTTCTAGCTTCAGCTCACTAAGTAAAGTGTGCCCAATCTCGTGAGCACAGGAGAAGTTTTGTCTAGCCGGGTTGTGGTTTTGGTTAACCTTAATCACATAACCGTCATGAAATCTGAGTAGGACACCGCTCACTTTTCCGAGGTCAGCTTTAACAAATTTCTTGATACCCTGCAAGCGAGCAAATTCTTCGGGCAAAAACGGCGGTTTATCATGTCCCCTGTCCTTAATCAATTGGTTCAACAACTGTCTGGCTCGTTCAACAATAAGACTGGTAGCTTGATCCAAATTGACGGATAGTGGTACTACCTGGGTAGTGAAGCTGTTACCGATTAAGTAGTCTATACCCATTAATAACTCCTAATCATTATAGTCCCAAAAGTTACCCTGCCGAGGAGGCATTGCCGGTGGTGGCTTGATGAGTTCCACCAGCTCGTCGTGTGATAGAATATCAGGCGTATCTTCAAAAAACCTTGCCCTGGCATTTGTTAGACCGAAGGCTGTAACGCAATTCTGCAAAAAATCCTCTGTTACTGGTACAGAATCGCCGCCTATTCCTTTCTCGATAAGGTTTTTCGAGTATCCTGTCAGACGAGCAAGTTCCTGTGGCATGATCCTTCTCTCGTTCATCCGCCAGCATATTGCTTTCCAAATGTCCTTTCTCTCATTGATGTCTTTTTGGCTAGGCGTTATTCTCATTTTCCTCCTCCTAATGTTTTCGTTTCTGGCTCCTGGTTTAGGTTAATTTTATTTACTTCTTCTGACTCGTCCTTGTCTCGTAAGGGGTCTCCCTACTTGCTCACTGGGAAGTAAGGGGAGCTGGCTAGTGGGCGCAGGTGTTTCAGCTTCGCTGCTAACCAGGGTGTCTACCTCTTGTTTTAGGGCCGTGATGTCAGTAAACTCACGGTAGACGCTGGCAAAACGGATATAGGCAATATAATCTAGGCTCTTTAACCTTTCCATTACCATGTTACCGATGACAGCACTGGGTATCTCAACCTTACCCAGGCGGCAAAGCTCAGCTTCTATTTCATCGGCAAGCTTATCAACGGTGCCCATAGGCAATGGTCGTTTTTCACATGCCTTGTGAATACCGGTTAGCAGTTTATTTCGGTTAAATTCCTCACGCCTCTCGTCTTTCTTAATAACAAAGAGACTAGCCGGTTGTAGTCGCTCATAGGTAGTGAACCTGGAGCCGCACCTTAAGCATTGACGTCGGCGGCGTATGCCATCATTTACATCGCGAGAATCAACAACCTTAGAATCATGGTAACTACAATAAGGGCAATTCATAGCAATATTCCACATTATATAGGATATTAAAACTAGAATACCACAATATGTAGTATTTGTCAAGGGTTATAGGGGCTATTGAGGTTTATCATAAGATGGTAAACAAACAAGAAGGCTGTAGTGCATTAGCACTTACAGCCTTTGCGCTGGTCTCGGGGGCTTCCCTCAGTTAATGGGGAAGGTACCCGAGAGCTTTAAGGGGTCAGAGTGCGTAACGGTGTCTTCACCTGTTTGGTATTGGGAGGTACTGCTTGGCGCCGATGGCTGAATAATGGGCGGCGCAGGAAAGAGGGAACATCTAGTTCCTCTTCACTCTTTAAGCCCTGAAGCATTTGGGTAAGCTCCTCTTCTTGGTTAGCACCGGGCATCCCTATCTTGGAAGTAAATCCAGTGGCAATCAGGGTAATCTTTATCTCGTTATCCATAGTAGGGTCATGAGCCACCCCGAAAATGATGTTGGCATCAGGGTCCACCGCTTGCTTGATTACCTCAGCCGCTTCATTAACTTCAAACAGGGTGAGACTGCTACCACCGATGACATTGAACAACACGCCCTTTGACCCGTCTATGGAGACATCGAGCAGGGGGCTAGCTAAGGCTTCTTTGGCTGCATTTACCGCCCGGTCTTTACCCGAGCCGGTACCTATGGACATCCAAGCCGGACCAGCATCCTTCATTACTGTCTTTACATCGGCAAAGTCAAGGTTAATCATCCCAGGGACAGTGATAACTTCAGCGATAGCCTGAACACCATGGCGCAGAACATCGTCGGCTAGCTTAAAAGCATTATCCACCGGTGTCTTCTGGTCACAGAGGTCGAGCAAGCGGTCATTAGGGATAATAATAAGGGTATCAATCTTGCCTAACAGGCGGGTAATGCCTTCATCTGATACTTGACAGCGGCGGACACCTTCAAAGGTGAATGGTTTGGTAACTACGGCAATAGTGAGGGCTCCACTTTGCTTAGCTGTTTCAGCAATAACAGGTGCCGCCCCGGTGCCAGTACCACCACCCATACCGCAGGTGATAAATACCATATCAGCCCCAGAGACGACTTGCCTAAGCTCGTCGCTGCTTTCTTCGGCTGCTTTCTGACCCAATGTATGGTCACCACCTACGCCTAATCCTTTGGTAAGCTTCTCTCCAAGTTGGATACGGGTTGGGGCTTCGGTAATGGCCAGCGCTTGGGCATCGGTATTCACGGCGATGAACTCTACACCTTGAATCTCCTCCCTGACCATGCGGGTTACAGCATTGCAGCCACCACCACCTAGACCGATTACCTTAATGTTGGCTGGGTTAGAAACAAAGCTCGTTTTTGCCATCTCTCCTCCTTTCTTGTCTATATTTAAAAAGTATTCTTTCCTGGGACAGCTAGCGGAACAGGTTCCTAATTCGAAAAGTTAAATGCCTTAAAACTGCGCCCAGTCCGCGGGGTCGCCGGGTCTGTGCGCTGTCATGTTTTGCTCCCCACAGTAGGAGCCCAACGCTTGTGGCGTATGCAGGATCGCGGAGAGCATCGGTGATACCATACATATTGGTAGGAACGCCTACTCTTACCGGGAGTCGAAGTATATCGCGTCCCAGGGATTCTATGCCAGAAAGGTTAGAGCTGCCGCCAGTAAGCACCAGCCCGGCCGGGACTAATGTCTCGTATTCAGAGCGTGGTAGCTCTAGCAATATAAGTCTTACGATTTCCTCAACCCGAGCCCTGACGATGTCGCATAGGTCTTGATAGGAGACACCGTGTCCGTCTTCTGATATTGTGTTGCTAGTTTCTGCCTTGCTTTCGTAAACTGGCATAACGCTGCCATACCGTTTTTTCATCTCCTCAGCTACATCAAATGGTAACCCCAAACCAATAGCAATATCTCTGGTGATTTGATAACCAGCTACAGGGAGAATAGAGGTATGCCAAATGCTTCCCTCTCTGAAGACAGCGACATCTGTAGTACCACCGCCGATGTCAGCTAGTATGACACCTATTTGCTTCTCATCTTCAGTCAATACTGACTCGCTGGCAGCTAAAGGTTCGAGGACGAGGTCATCAATATCTATGCCTATACTGCGAATACACTTTATTAGATTTTGGACGGAAGTTACTGCTGCAGTAATGATGTGCGTCTCCACATCTAGCCGGAAGCCGTGCATCCCTACTGGGTTCTTGACTCCTACCTGACCATCAACAGCATAACCCCGAGGAATAATATGAAGTAGCTTTCTGTCATTAGGAACTTTGATGTTTTGGGCAGATTGAAGTACTCGCCTTAAGTCATCTGGACGTACCAATCTATCATTGCGAGTGATGGCTACCACCCCTCGGTTATTGAGTGAGCTGACATGTCTCCCAGTGACGCCGATATAGGAAGATTCTATTTTATAGTTGCTGGCTTGTTCCGCTTTTTTCACTGACTGGTGTATTGCCTCTCTGGCATCGTTGATGTTGACTACTAGTCCTTTATGTAACCCTCTGGATGGGGTAATACCCACTCCTACAATCCGGATGCTACCTCCATCACTTACATCAGCTATGGTGGTGCATATCTTCGTGGTGCCAACATCAATAGAAGCTACGGTGGTTCGCTTTTTCATCTTCTCCCTCCTTTTTAGCTAGGTTTATGCTCCCTTTTGAATTTACCTTTTACATTTTTTTCGCAACCTCCTCTTTTTCTTAGTCTCAATGATTTATCCAAACTGAGCGGATAAGAATGTCCTTCGGAGCTTCTTTAGTAAAGCTGGTCTCCTCCATCCATTGTCTTTAATCTCCGTAGAACCCCCCAATTCTTCAACGGTGATATGGAGCTCATCCTGATTAGCAATGCGCTCAGCCGCTCTCAATTTGGCACTGCGGCTGCGCGGATTAAGTTGAATCTCCGTTAGGGAAGGACTAGTAACCTTCTTATTGATTAATCTTAAACTGGCGGTATGTCGGCAAACACAGGTTGGTGTACCTGGGGGACAAATACAATTTCTTGATTCCTGTCGCATAAATTGTTTCACTATCCGGTCTTCAAGGGAGTGATAGCTAATGACCACCAATCTACCTTCAAAGCCAAGGAGGTCGATTGTCTGCTTGAGGGCTGCTTCTAGATGCTCAAGTTCATGGTTAACCGCTATTCTTAGTGCCTGAAAAGTTTTAGTGGCAGGGTGGAGTCTACCCCGTCTCCCACCAGTAGCTTGCTCTATCGTCTGAGCCAGTTGAAGGGTAGTTTTTATAGGGCGTTGGTTAACAATGTGGTGAGCTATTTGCCAGCTATGGCCTTCCTCACCATATTCCCTTATAAGGTGAGCTAGTTCAGCCTCGGAGACTGTATTAATGATATCGGCGGCAGTAACCTCCTGATTGGGACTCAACCGCATGTCAAGAGGTGCATCGTGCTGGAAACTGAAACCACGACCACTCCCATTGAGCTGAAGAGAGGATAGCCCCAGGTCTAACAAGATACCGTGCACCGGGAAGAAGTCATATTTAATGCAGATAGTCTGTAAATTAGCGAAGTTTTCGTTAATGAGAAGACTTGAACCACTATAGGCTTCAAGTCTTGCCCTGGCTATTTTTATGGCTTCAGGGTCAGCGTCAATACCCAGTAGTTGCCCACCGGGAGAACTGCGCTCTAAAATGGCAGCAGCATGCCCGCCAGCACCGAGGGTGCAATCTATATAGCGACCCCCAGGCTGAACAGCTAGTGCCTCCAGTATCTCGTTCACTAGAACCGGGATATGAGTGGGGATTAACATTGTTAGATTCATTAGTGCCTTTCTAAGCTTTCTATAATCTGCCAGGATTGCTCTTGGCTAATAGACTTTTCTGATTCCCACTGCTCTTTATTCCACAGTTCAAGATAAGTATTAGCGCCAGCTATAATTACATCATCTACAATCTCAGCATACTGCCTTAGCGAAATCGGCAGAGCTATTCTTCCCTGCCCATCTATGCTGATACTAAAGGCAGTGGCAAAAATAGCCCGATTTAGCTTCCTCAGCTTACTGCGTGTAACTGAACCGGTGGTAAGTGCGGTCGCCAACTTTCTCCACTCAGATAGTGGATAGACGGAGATACAGTTCTCCATCCCCGGAGTTAATATCACTCCCTCTTTTAATTCTCTTCTGAACCTGGGGGGGATAGGCACTCTCCCCTTTTCATCAATCTTATATTCAAATTCACCAAAAAACATTGTTAGTCCTTCACTCGTCCCCTTATTTTACCACTTTCTCCCACTTTCCACCATTCTACTACACATCTGCCCCCATTTGTCAAGTCTTTTTGTGGTTAAATTTATCAAATTCAATGATTTTGATATATGCTTTGTATATGGTAGAATAGAAACTGCTATTGAAGAGGAGGCAATTGAGAACACTCGGAATAGCGGGAAGGATTAGGTCAGTGCAAATTGATATTTTGACTTTATTTCCTCAGATGTTCCAAAGCCCATTTAGCACTGGAATCCTCAATCGGGCTATTGACCAAGGGCTGGTCAGGATTAATATTCATAATATTCGTGACTGCACTCACGATAAACATCATATCGTTGATGATTATACTTATGGTGGTGGAGCCGGCATGGTACTCAAGCCCGAACCTATTTTTGAGACGGTAGAGTCAATTAAACCGGACATAAAAGAAGGGGTTGATATATTACCAATTATTCTACTTACTCCACAGGGTCGCCCCTTTTCACAGGAGATTGCTAACGAGCTATCAAGCTATAGATATATGATTCTTATCTGTGGTCGCTATGAAGGGGTTGATGAGCGGGTTCGTGAGCACCTGGTTACCGATGAGATCAGTATTGGTGATTATGTGCTTAGCGGTGGTGACCTAGCGGCTATGGTGGTGGTAGATGCTGTAGTCAGGCTACTGCCAGGGGTTCTTGGCTCAAAGGCTTCATCCATGGATGATTCTTATGCCGCTGGGCTATTAGAATACCCCCAATACACTCGTCCTGCGGTATTTAGAGGATGGTCGGTGCCTCAGGTTTTACTTTTAGGAAATCATGCCCAAATCACTAACTGGCGCCGTGAGCAGGCTATTAAGCGCACTCTAGAGCGCCGCCCAGAACTAATAGATAAGGCTAGTCTAAGTTTGGGGGAGAGACAGCTAGTAGATGGGTTAAGAAATTGCTTGCCAACCCCACCCCCTTCAAACTTGTCCCTGACAAATACAATATAATATGGGAGTCTAATAAAATGAATATGGAATCACTAATTGAAATCAAACCCAATCCTAATATTCCTGATATTGCCCCTGGTGACACAATAAAGGTCACGGCTAAGATTGTGGAAGGGGAAAGGGAGCGCCCCCAGTTATTTAAGGGGGTAGTAATCAAGGTTCGGCACGGTGGGGTCGGTGCTAGCTTTACCGTGAGGCGTGTTGCTTATGGTGTTGGTGTTGAGCGTACCTTTCCTCTATACTCACCACTGGTAGACAGAGTGGAAGTAGTACGCCATGGGAAGGTACGCCGGGCTAAGCTTCATTACTTGCGTGGGCTAAGTGCCAAGGCGTCTCGTATCAAGGAAAAGCCAGTAAGCAAGAAAAAGAAACAGGAGCAGAAGTCAGACTAGAGCTACCTTAAACACCCGGAAAACCTAACATTTTTCTGAGAACCGGTTATTGTTGGAGTTTAACAGGTGGAGTATGCCGAGGTTAGTGTTAATTCGCCGGTAGCCCAGCGCCGGATGTTTAGCTATACTATACCCTCTGGTTTAACCATTGATGTGGGGCAGGCGGTGTTGGTTCCCTTCGGTGATAAGCTCCTCCAGGGTATTGTCTTGGAACTAAGCCATTACCCATTGGTAGAGGAAACCAGGGAAATAGCTGATGTTATTGAGACCCGCCCTCTAATATCTTCCTTCCAGGTATCACTGGCTCGCTGGCTCAGCGAGTATTACCTATCACCACTCTTTAATGCGGTGGCGCTAATGCTACCGCCAGGATTTGAGCGGAAGGTAGTTACTTTTGTATCTAGTTCCTCAATTCCCCATGAACAAGATACGTCCTCTCTTACCCCTAGACAGGAGGATGTTTTCGAATTAGTTGGGAGACAGGGCAAAATTAGTCTCAGGGAACTGGAGAGAAAATTGGGGGCGAGACAGGCTAGGATTATCACCTCTAAATTAATTGCTCAGGGTTTGGTGGTCAAGAGCTATGAACTGGAGAGAGTTAAGGTAAAACCAAAGAAGGTGCGTTACCTGCGTCTGGTGGTGAAGGCTAGTGAAGCTAGGCAGGAGGCAGCTAGACTGCGTGGGAAAAGGGCTATTAGACAGGCGGCTCTTCTCGACTTTTTGGCTCATCAGTCTGAAGCAGTGCCTTTAGCAGAAGTCAGGCAGAGAGTCAGCTGTGATAAAGCGGTAGCTGACGCCTTAGTCAGCAAGGGTTTAGCCAAGATTGAGCCAATTGAAGTAAAACGCGAGCCAATTTCCTATGAGAGCATTGCTTTATCTTATCCGCTGACCCTTACCAAAACCCAAAAGTCAGCATTCAACTCTATTAAGTCAAGCCTAATGTCGGCGGCGAAGGGTAATCCACAACCAAATGTTTTTTTGCTTCGCGGGGTTACTGGAAGTGGCAAGACGGAAATTTATCTCCAGGCTCTGGCTGAGGCAGTGAGGCTGGGTAAGCGAGGCATTGTTTTAGTTCCAGAGATTGCTCTTACTGCCCAAACCATAGAGCGATTTGCCTCGCGCTTTCCCCATAAAGTGGCTGTCCTTCACAGTAAGCTCTCCTTGGGTGAACAATTTGATGAGTGGCAGCGAATAAGAGATGGAGAATTTGATGTGGTTATTGGTTCCAGGAGTGCCATTTTTGCTCCTCAACCTGACCTGGGTATCATTGTTATTGATGAAGAGCATGAATGGACCTATAAACAGCACGATAAATCGCCTGGCTACCACGCCCGTGATGTGGCTATGAAGCTGGCTGAGTTAACCGGGGCGGTGGTTATTCTGGGTAGTGCTACCCCTGATGTGGAGACTTTTTACCACGCTCAAATAGGAGACTATCGCCTCCTTGAGCTTTCGGAGAGAGTTACCCCCGGCGAGGGTTCACCCCTCCCCCAGGTCAAAGTAGTAGATTTAAGGCAAGAGCTGAAGGCGGGAAATAGAAGCCTCTTTAGTCGCTCTTTGTCACGGGCTACGGCTAAAGCAGTTACCAATGGCGAGCAGGTGATTCTATTTCTTAATCGACGAGGAGCAGCTACCTTCATTCAATGTCGGAGTTGTGGCTTTGTCCTTCGCTGTAAGCGCTGTGATGTTACCCTTACCTATCACCTTACTCAAGATGTTTTAGTCTGCCATCAGTGTAACTATAGAACATCAGTGCCTCAGATTTGCCCCCAGTGCTTAAGTCGCCGAATAAAGTTTCTAGGTATTGGCACCCAGAAGTTGGAGCAAGAAACGAGTTTTACTTTTCCCCAAGCCAGGCTGCTGCGTTGGGATAGTGATGTTGCCCGGGGGAAGTATTCGCATAGGGAAATATTAGGCAAGTTGCGTGCCCATGAGGCTGATATTCTTATTGGCACGCAAATGATTGCCAAGGGATTGGATTTACCCCTGGTTACTCTGGTGGGAGTAGTTTGTGCCGATACTGCTTTAAATCTACCTGACTTCCGGGCCGGGGAGAATACTTTTCAGCTTATGAGTCAGGTGGCAGGGAGGGCAGGTCGCGGCAGCTTAGGAGGGCAGGTTATCCTTCAAACCTATTCCCCTGAGCATTATGCTATCAAGGCGGCAGCTAAACACGACTATGCCCTTTTCTATAACCAGGAAATCAACTATCGCCGCCAGCTTTATAATCCTCCTTTCAGTCAACTAGCTAGCCTTGTTTATAGTCATGCTAATGAGGCTCTTTGCCAGCGGGAAGCAGAGAGAATGAAGCGCTTGCTCATTGAAGAAAGAGACTCAAGGGGGATAGCTAACCTTAGTCTAATTGGTCCCGCCCCAGCCTTTATTCATAGGCTGCGGGGAAGGTATCGGTGGCAAATAATAGTTCGTGGCGCTGAACTTTCTGCTTTTCTATCGCCAATACCTGTCCCTCAGGGCTGGATTGTGGATATTAACCCCGTGGGGCTAAAATAAGGTTTACATTTTAGCTTTGGTTAGCTATAACGGTAGCTGATAAGATGGTAGCAAATTCAAGGCGGTTAACTCCAAGAAGCCGACATTTCCTTTACTTCTCCTGAAGTGATTATACAACAACACCCAGATTTCGTGCCAAAAACCCTTGACAATGAAACATATGTTCTAATATAATAGTAATTCCCTTTCCCTCCGGAGCCAATGCGATGTCGAAGCTTATTGGTGAACCAATAAAAGTACACAGGAAAGAAGATTCCTTGATAACCGCCTTTATCTGGAGGAAACGACTCTACCGGGTTAATGAGGTTATCGGCTGGTGGCGGGAACCATCCGAGTGGTGGAACGGAAAAGCAATACGCCTTTTTGTTCGCGTTAACGCTAGCAATTCAAGCAAAGGTACCTATGAGCTTTATAAGCTTGGTGAGAGTTGGTTTCTTTCCAGGATTCTCGATTGAGGTAGCAGCTATGGGTTTTATTCACCTTCATGTCCACTCCCAATATAGCTTTCTTGACGGTGCCTCTTCTCTGGACAAACTTTTGGAGAAGGTAAAGGCACTAGAAATGCCCGCTCTGGCTCTAACCGACCATAACCGGCTAACAGGAGCCATTAGGTTTTATGAGAAGGCTAAGGCTCTGGGCATAAAGCCCATCGTAGGTGTAGAAATCAGCCTGGAAGATAACTACCATCTCACCCTGCTCTGCAAGAATAAAAAGGGCTACTCTAATCTGTGCCGGCTGCTCACCGAAGCTCACTTGGCAAACCGAGGTAGACAGCCTGTCGCCACTGGGGAGATGCTAAGCAAGTTTAATGCTGGCTTGATAGCCCTGTCTGGCTGTAGCAGAGGTAAACTGCCATCCCTGATTGAGAAAGGTAGAGTGGAGCAAGCCAAGGAAGCAGCTCGTTTCTACCGGGAAATCTACGGAAGTGACTTCTTCGTGGAACTCATCCGCTATCCATCCAGAGAGGGAATGAGCAGCAGCCACCAACTTGCCAGCTTTGCTGAAGAAGAAGGCATACCCATAGTGGCCACCAACAATGTCCACTATGCTGAAATGGAGGAATACAGAGTCAAGGAACTGCTCAATGCTATTGACCTGAATATCCCGGTGTCTCAGTTACCGAGCTGCCGCACTGTGGAGCAATACCTGAAGTCGTCGCAAGAGATGTCCAAGCTCTTTAGAGATCTACCTGAAGCAATAACTATGACAGAGGAGATAGCTTCGAGATGTAGCCTGGAACTGGAAACAGGAAAACTGCATTTCCCCAGATTTGATACTCCCAGAGGCGAAAACGACTGCAGTTATCTATCAAAGATAGCCCGGGCCGGAGCTTTAAGGAAGTATAGCTCATTAACACCGAAAATCGGAAATCGCCTGGAGTATGAGCTTGACATAATAAGCAGACTCGGCTTCTGTGGCTATTTCCTCGTCGTCGGGGATATTGTCCGTTGGGCAAGGGAACACGGTATAAGGTGCCAGGCAAGAGGCAGTTCCGTAGACAGCCTGGTCGTCTATGCCCTGGATATCAGCAATGTTGACCCTATCGAGCATGACCTGCTCTTTGAACGCTTTATGCATCCTCTACGGTATGAGCCGCCCGATATTGATCTGGACATCGACCGCCGGCGCCGAGATGAAGTGAGAGACTATATCTATCAAAAATATGGGGCCGAAAATGTTGCCTGTGTCGGCACCATTAACACCTATATGGCTAGGGGAGCTATCCGGGATGTAGGTAAAGCCCTGCAAATACCTCAAGAGCTAATTGGCGAAGCCTGTAAGGGCATTCATTACCTGTCGGCATCTCAACTCCTGGAATACGCAGATTCCTATCCCGAGTTAAAGAAGAGCGATATCTATAAACGACCTGAGCTTGCCAAGTTCTTCAAGATGTGTGCTGCCATTGATGGGTTCCCCAAGCACATGTCAGTTCACCTGGGGGGATTGCTGATTGGAGATGGCAGGCTCTCAGACCTAGTTCCTCTGGAATGGTCCAGCGGTGGTGACATCATCAGCCAGTATGATAAAAATGATATTGAGAAGTTGGGCATTGTCAAGATGGACATCCTGGCACTGCCTACCTTAACTGTCATCGAGGATACGCTGTCCAATATAAAGAAGGCCAGAGACATTGATATTGATCTGGACAGGATAGACCGAAATGACCCTGAATCCTTCGCCATGCTCTGTGACGGTAAATCAATTGGCACCTTCCAACTGGAGTCACCAGCACAGAGGGAGATGGCAGGGAGACTGTTGCCCAACCGCTTTGAAGACATAATAGTTTCAATTTCCCTGGTCAGACCGGGACCTCTCAAGTCAAACATGGACAAGCTTTACCTGCCTAGAAGACACGGTAAAGAACCAGTAACCTATCTTCACCCAAGGTTAAAGAATGCCCTGGGTGAAACACTGGGAGTGATACTCTACCAGGAACAGGTATTGAAAGTGGCACATGACCTGGCTGGCATGAGCTATGCCGGGGCTGATGGTTTCAGAAGAGCTATGACCCATGACCGTACCCAAGAGGAAATGGAAAAGATGCGGGGCTTCTTTATTTCCAGTGCTGTCGGCGGTGGTGTGGATCGGGCTCTCGCATCGAAGGTCTTTGAGCAGCTAGCTTCCTTTGCTGCATATGGATTTTGCGAAGCCCATGCCGCTGCCTACGCTGTCATTGCCTACCAGACTCTCTGGCTAAAATGCCATTATCCTGCCGAGTTCTTCGCCGCGGTACTGTCAAACCAGCCTATGGGGTATTACCCACCGCGAGTCCTGATAGCCGATGCCAAGAGGTTCGGAGTTAAAATATTACCCCTCGATATCAACTACTCCACTGACCACTATACTGTAGAAAATGGAGCAATAAGAGTTAGTCTCAGGCAACTAAAAGGAATGTCAAAAGAGGTAATGGAATCTATATTATCGGAAAGAGCCAATGGCAAATTCACTTCACTGAGGGACTTTGTCTTGAGAACAAACACCAGTCAGCCTATTGTAGAGAACTTGCTCAAGGTCAACGCCTTCGATTCTCTCGATGATAGAAGTGAATTGCTCTCACAGCTTCCCGAACTGATGAAACTGAAACGCATAGTAGGTCGGGGAGCCAGAGCCTTTTTTGAAGACGAAAGGCTGGAACCAGGGATAATAAAAGAGGCAGTAAGAAGCGATGTTAAGACAAAGATGCTAATTGAAAGAGAGCTTCTGTCTCTAGATTTATCAGCGCATCCATTAGATTTCTTACCCTTTGACAATGGATTCACTCGGATGAAAGACCTGCCCTCAGTAGCTACCGGCAAGACTGTTAGAATTGCTGGCTCAGTAATTCGCTACCAGACACCTCCTACAAGAAATGGGAATAGGGTAGTGTATGTGATTATGGAGGATGGTACCGGAATAGCTGATGTAACCGTATTTGCTAATGTTCAGGAAAAATGTGGGCAAGTCTTGTTCCGCGAAGGTTGGCTAGTAGTTGATGGGAAGATACAAAGAAGAGGCCCTAAAGCGCTTTCAATCATTGCTGAGAATTTGTCTCCGTTGAACACGACAAATTAAGATAGCCAAAAAGGATGTTGAGCTGGTCACCCATTAGTTTTCAGAGCCAGTAGAGACTCGGAGAAGGACATAGGACTCAATCTTGTGCGCTGTCGCCGAAATGTTGCAAGACGCCTCAACATTCACTGCTAACCACTCCTTGCCAGGTTTAATTGCTTATGCCCACTTTGCTGATGGGAAGTGGCGTGCTCCACTGCTCAACGAGCCCGTCTTTCAGCCAGATTACCCTGTCTACATATTTCTCATCCTCGGGCTCATGTGTCACCATAACAATCGTCTGCCCAAGCTCCCTATTTAGCTTCCTGAATAGCTCAAGGATGAGCTTAGCTGAGGCGAAGTCTAAGTTCGCTGTCGGTTCATCTGCGAATAGAATCTTTGGTTGATTAATGAGAGCCCGGGCAATAGCTGCTCTCTGCTGCTCACCGCCAGATACCTCATTCGGATAGTGATTCAATCGCTCTCCTAAGCCGACTGTTTCTAGCAATTCTGCCGCTCGTTTTTTGTGGCTGTTTTCCTTACCCAGACAAAGGGCTGGCACATAAACATTCTCCAAGACAGTCATCTCGGGAAGGAGCGAGTATTCCTGAAAAACATATCCCAACTTTTCCAACCTGAAGTTCGCTTTTTTGCCATCGGAGAGCCTCAATACATTTCTATTCTCAATCAGGATTTCCCCATCTGTTGGGATATCTAGAAGCCCTAACATATGCAGCAGAGTGGACTTACCGGAGCCACTCCTGCCCATAACAGCTACAAATTCGCCTGGCTTAACTTCTATATCGACGCCTCTCAGTGCCTGAGTTGCTGTGAGACCATGCCCATAAACCTTTCGTAAGTTTTTAACTTTAATCATACACGCTAATTCCCCCAGATAGCTTTAATAATGCTCTGCCTGGTAATACTCAGCACAGGAATAAATCCGGCAAAGGCCGCCGCTAAAAGCAGCCCCAACACTGCAATCTGTATCGTTGCTGGCTTGACGGCAAAACTCACCAGTCCTATAGGCAGGGTAAGAGGGTGAAGAGCAAAATATGGCTGAATCCCGTAGCCGAATACCAGTCCACCGAAGATAACACCAAAGGCAGCGTAGAATAATGCCTGAATAAGGTAGGAACAAAGGACGACATTTCTCTTAATACCAATAGCTCTAAGTATGCCGATCTGCCGTTTCTTGTTTATGACATTGATGTAAATCACGATAAACATGACAACGGCAGCCACTACCAACCCAATACTATTAATGAGGGAAGCAATTACATCAAAACTTGACACTATACCGCTGGTGGCACCACCGTATTCCCGCCAGCTTCTGATTTCACCATCAATGCCCAGAGCCTCAAATTCTTTAATGAACCGATTTTCTTCACCCGGCTGCTCTATCCTGACCAGGATCTGGCTGGCGCGGTCTGTAAAAATTGTCCTGCCCAAGACTGAAGCCATTTCTTTTCTGGTGACAAATGCTAAACGATCTGCCCTCGTCATCTCCCGAGCTTGGAAAATTCCCTTCACGTGGTACTCTCGTTGTACACCGTTGGGATAGGTCAGCCGCACCTTGTCGCCAACCTGTGCTCCTTGTAGGGTGAGGAATGATGCCGTTTCTGCCCGGTCACCTCCGGCAACCTCTACGCCCAACACAATCTCGTCGCGGTCACCGGGGTCAAGATAACTACCCTGAATAATGTGCTCATGAATCGTGGTAACATTGACTTCTCGTAAGGGGTCAATGCCAACTATAGACCAGGTGCCGCCTTTACCCTTGTCTGATGATGATTCCTTTTCGAGCCACTCATACTCGATGCAGGCGCTGGTATCCAAGTGGGCCGAAACGCCGACTATTCCGGGAATATGCTCCACCTTCTCCTCTATTAGTGAAGAGCGGTCAAGATAGTACTTATCTTCACTCGGGTCAATAACTATGTTGGCATATAGGGTATTGACCTGTTGCTCATCTAAGGTATTGGTTACACCAGACAAGATAGAAGGCGTAAGAAGCAAGTTAGCAAAACTGAGGGACATCACCAGGATAATCAAGGTCAGTGCCCATCGATTTCCTTTGATTATAGACTTGTAAGCCAAAAATAAAGCCAGCTTCACATTCCCCATACTAGTTCTCTATTTCATTCCATAAAGAAAAAGTTCATTCATAGCATTATTACAAAATGGAAATATGTTCTCAAAAAAATTTACCTAGTTGCTTCTCTCAAAGCAGAGACTACTTTATTGATTAGTCCAATCAACATCGACCGGTCCTCCTCAGAAAGGCAGGACAAAATATTCTGAACTCGCTGCCGAACATAGTTATCCATGGTTTTGTGGAGCTCTCGACCAACACCAGTTAGAGTTACCCTGACTATTCGCCTGTCCTCAGGGTCAGGTAATCTTTCCATGTATCCGTTGTCCACTAACCAGTCCACTATGCGCGTTGCTGTGCTGAGTGGTACCGACAAATTATTGCTCAGTTCCCCCATGGTAAGACTATCTTTAAGGTAAATGGTGCTGCTCACACGATAGAACAGTTCGTAATTAGCAGTGCGGTGAGATTCTCTACCAGAATCTACACCACGGATATTTTCCTGTATTTGAGCTAGCTCCTTGGAGAGAGTAGCCTCAAACTTATTCCACACCTGTATGAAGCCGTGGACAATCGTGCTTATTTGATTATCGTAGACGGTCTGTTCCATTTACCTAAAGTTGCCTTTCTCAATAGTTTCATTATGGAATAATATCACATTGCAAAATACTTGTCAAGTGCCTCCCATTAGACAAAAAGTAGGGCTCGTAACTACCCGCGAGTGAACTAAGACTTGTGACTTTGGATGTTAGTTAGAGATAGTGGTCCGCCAGGTTGTTCTATTATAGGTAACATTTCGAGCTTCTGTCGCTACCAAGCATTGTGATTTGTTAAAGCAAGCTCGTGATTTTCATATCTTCAAGCCTATTACTCACCTGTCTCCAATAATATGCTACGCAATGTCCTTTCCAACTGTTCCATTGTGTAGGGTTTGGCAACAACAGCGCTGAAACCATATTCCCTGAAGTCAGACATTATGGGGTCGGTGGAGTAGCCGCTGGAAACAATTGCCTTAACATCGGGGTCTATTTCGAGCAGCTTCTTAATGACCTCCTTACCTCCCATCCCACCAGGAACGGTTAGGTCAAGAATAACAGCGTCAAAAGGTTTTTCTGACTTTTTAGCTTCTTTGTAACGCTCAACGGCTTCCGCTCCATAATCAGTCAGTTCTACCTCATATCCGAAATCGGTCAGCTCATCATGGAGAAGTGCTCTGACAATCTCTTCATCATCCATAACCAATATCCTGCCTTTACCAGCAGCAGCGGTTTCGGCTACTTCTTCCTTCTCTACTGGGATTGGTTTTTCAGAAGCGGGAAGATAGATGTGGAAGGTTGTACCGACCCCCAGCTTGGACTTGGCGGTGATGTAGCCTTCATGGTTCTTGACTATAGAGTAAGCAGTGCTCAACCCCAGTCCGCTTCCTTTCTGCTTGGTGGTGAAATAGGGGTCAAATATCTTACTGAGATGTTCTCTTGATATGCCAATCCCGTGGTCTTCTATGGTCATCTCCACATAGTTTCCTTCAGGCAGTGGTAAAGTACTGCTTGTTTTAACGACACTATTCCTAGCTCCTATGTTGAGTATTCCCTCTTCAGGCATAGCCTCGTCAGCATTGATAACCAGGTTAGTTATGACCTGGTTCATCTGTCCTTCATCAACTTCTACTGACCAGAGGTTATCCGCTAGGGAAAACTCGCACCTGATATTGGAACCTCTAAGGGCGAAGGTAGCTGACTCTTCTAACAATTCTGTAATAGAAGCAATTTGCTTAATCGGTGCTCCACCTCTGGCAAAGGTCAGCAGTTGCTGGGTCAAATCTCTTGCCCGCAAGGATGCCTTCTCTGCTTCCAGCAACCTTTCCTCGGCCTTGCTTTTTGGTTCTACATATCTCTTAGCTAGACCAATATTGCCCATAATACCGGTTAGAATATTGTTAAAATCGTGGGCGATACCACCGGCAAGGGTACCGATTGATTCTAATTTCTCGGTTCTCATTTGTTTCTCCTCCGCCTGCTTGCGCATGGTGATGTCATATCCTAGGTTGAACGCCATGCCATCGGGAAGACGGAAGTTCGCCCACATAGTGGTGAGCGTCTTCCCGGCTTTTGTTACCGGATGCCATTCCCTGAAACGCCCGTCCGGCTTGGTAGTGACTGTCTGTTTTACCTCCTCGCGCACGGCAGGATTAGGATAGAACAGCGCCAGCGCATCGTCGTGTGCGTTGATCTCGTCAATAGTCCAGCCGAAGATCTCGTGGCATTGCTTGTTCCAAAGCACGCAACGCCCATTCTTATCGAACGCGTCGATCAGCACCGGCGCATTTTCGTAGATCGTCCTGAAACGCTCCTCACTTTTCCACAGTTTCTCTTCAGCCTGTCTGCGCTCGGTGATGTCATCTCCGATGATTTGGATGCCGACAGGTATATTGTGTTTCCAGAGCACCCTACCCCTTATGTGCAGCCATATCCATTCTCCATCCTTTCGCTTGAATTGTATCTCCAGAAGTCCGGGCGGTTGTCCCATCAGCCTTTCTTTCATTCGCTTTCTTAAGACCCTTATGGTTTCACCAGAAAATAGACCAAGCCTGAACACATTCTTGTCAATCATCTCCTCTAATGAATAGCCTGTGCCCTGCAGGATAGTTTGGTTAACATAGGTGATTTTACCGGTGATATCCACATTCATTATGCCAATGAGAGTGTCTTCAACCAGCGCTCTGTATTTTTCTTCACTCTCTCCCAGTGTTTCCATCAAACGCTTATACTCTGATTCATGTGTTTCCAATTGAACAGCTCGCTTTTGCATTTCCTCCAGTTCATTTATAAGTTGCTCTTTTGTCTTATCTTGGTCTCTTTTCATCTCGCACCTCCTAACTGATATTCAGAAGGCTGGTGTATTACGGTCTGTAGATTACCGCTTAAAAATTGACCCACCCCGGGTAAAAATACACTTCAGGCATTTATTCAACCTCACCTATTTTTGACTCTCCAGTTTATCCTTGATGTGGTAGCTAGAACCACCAGAAGGTATGATGTGGTAATAGTGGGGGGGTTAAGGATAACTGAGGTGATAACATCATCGCCAAACATATCTATCCGATGGTTAAAAGGGCTTATTGGTAGTTAAGATTATCATTCTCTTCTCAAAAGTATGAGAGACGGTGGCAGCAACCATCTGGTCGAGTAATCACCTCGCTGAGGTGAAGAGCACTCTCTTTCTCTGAGCACAAGCCTTGATTCTCAGGGCTATTGAGAGGTGAGCCTTTCCAGTACCAGTGATAAGTTTATGATGGCACTACTGCATTTCGGCAAAGTGCTGGTTATATTCCTCAATGGCGGAGATAATCCTTGTCAACACTGGCTGCTTGCTTTATTTTTTCTTTTGCAGTTTGCTTATCTGTTAAATCCTGCTAGTTATTAGTAACAGTTGGCAACTCAGGGGCAAGATAAAAAAGGTCATCAAGTTTGTATCCGGGGAAGGCATTTATTGCCCCGACGAGGAATTTTTGATTGATATTGCGCTTGCCTTCTCGCACGCGGTAAACTTGGCTTACCGATATTCCCATAGCTTGAGCTAAATCAGATAAGTTCTTGTATTTCCCATCGTACAATGCAAAAATCTTCGTTTTTACTATCATAATAGTACCCCCTCAATATAGTAGCCCCTCAATAATGTCAATTGGATATATTATAGTAATATATGTGCCATTTGTCAACCCCTATTCTCTTCCAATACAAGATGAGCCTGAGAGATTCGGTTAACTCGTTTATAATTGGTACATACGACTGATAATAAACGATGGTCATTTTACAAAGGCTAGACACTCTATTTATCTGTTAGGTGAATCACGATTAGATTTCTTCTCGGTTGACTTTATAGATTGTTTATGGGATGGCGTAGAGCCTGCAAGCCTTTGAAATCTGCTACAACTTCGCCTATAATTTACCTTAAGACAAGGAGGCAAGCGGTCGCCGTCTTTTACCCAAGATGGATGGAGTTCAGGTGGTCGGCGGTTAAACCGCCTCCCCCCAACCAGAGATAGGAGAAGCAGGTCAGCAAGGACTCAACATGAAAGAAACGAAGATATTGTGCTGGAATGTTAACGGAATTAGAGCCGCACAGAGGCATGGCTTACTAGAATGGCTATACCGAGAGTCCATGGATATCCTATGCCTTCAGGAAACAAAAGCCCACCCTGAGCAGCTTGACCGAGACTTACGGGAACCATATGGCTATCATGCCCACTGGAACTATCCCGAAAGGAAAGGCTATAGTGGAGTTGCCACTTTCACCAGAGAAAAGCCGCTTAGATTTCAGAATGATTTTGGTGTTCAAGATTTGGATATTGAGGGAAGAGTTATAATTTCGGACTATCTTCAATTCATTCTGTTTAATGTATATTTCCCCAATGGGCAAAAAGGTGAGAGCCGATTGAAATACAAGATGGATTTCTATGACACTTTCCTGGATTTTGTAGAACCTCTTAGGCAAAAAGGCGAAAAGCTAATCATCTGTGGCGACTTCAATACGGCTCATAAGGAAATAGACCTGGCTAGACCAAAAGAGAATAAAAATATATCAGGATTTCTGCCCATTGAGAGAGCCTGGATGGACAAATTTGTTACTCATGGCTATATAGATACCTTCCGTCACTTCAACAAGGAACCAAATCAATATACCTGGTGGGATATGAAATCAAGGGCAAGGGACAGAAATGTGGGCTGGAGAATTGACTACTTTTTCGTGACCGAAAATCTATTGGGGTCAGTTTCAAAGGCATTCATAATGCCTGAGGTGTCGGGTTCTGACCATTGTCCTATTGGGATTATACTTAGAACACCGTAGTCCACTATTTGAAGGGAAGCTGGTTGATATTACAATGGGCTATAGTTAAAAGATGTGCCCATAATCGCCATAATAAGTTAACATAAATGCTGACAGAAATAACTAAACAAAACATTCAACGGATACTGGCTGAATTACCTGACGGAGTTGCATTGGTAGCAGCGGCAAAAACAAGAACTCCTGAGGAGATACTAGAGGCGGTTCAGACAGGAGTAAAAATCATCGGGGAAAATTATGTCCAAGAAGCAAGAAGAGCCTATGAAGTGGTAGGCAAAAGAGCCAAATGGCATTTCATTGGAACTCTTCAGAAGCATAATGTAAGAAAAAAGATAGTGCAAATGTTTGACATGATAGAAACTGTTGATTCTATGGAAATAGCCAGGGAAATTGATAAGAAATGCACTCAGATTGGCAAAATAATGCCGATTCTAATTGAAATAAATAGCGGTCGGGAAAAACAAAAATCAGGTATATTCCCAGAAGATGCGGAACAGTTAATAAGGGGAGTCTCTGGCCTCAGCAACATCAAACTAATGGGACTTATGACCATGGGGCCTCGTTTTGGAAACCCGGAGGAGGCAAGACCTTATTTTATAGCGACAAGAATGATATTTGACAAGATTAAACAAATCAATCTGCCTAATGTGGAGATGAGGTATCTTTCAATGGGAATGACAAACTCATATAAAATTGCTATAGAGGAAGGAGCCAATATAGTAAGAATAGGCACCAAGATATTCGGTGAAAGAGATTATGGAAGTTCATAGGCTAGACCTCAATTATTAATCCAGCTCCACATTCTAAAGCTTTACCCTTAAATAACTCTATTATCTTCTTCTTATATTGGGTGCAATGACAAGGGTAAATTAGTGATAAGTCCTCAAAAACCTTGAAGTCATGAAACCCATGAAAGCCGCCAGCGATGCCATATAGCTTACCAAACTTTGAGGCAGCTCCTAATATGCCCCTCATTGCCGGGTGAGAGCAACCGGCTAGCACAAATATTCCTTTATCTATTTTGAGCGCCAAAGACTGTTCTATGTCTTCAAGCTCACCAGTAGAGAAGGCATCCTGGCAAACTTGAACCGGGTCTTTGCCGACAGAGGTTACCTTTCTCCCTGGAAACGTTCTGTTAAAGGTGCTGGGAATATAGAGCTCAGCAGTTTCATTTTGTTTAAGAATATCAGCCAGCCCTCCAGTGTGGTCTCCGTGAAGATGCGATATTACGATTATGTCTATAATCTTGGGATCTATATCTAGTTGCTTCATATTGTGTAACAGGGTAGGGCTATCGGCACCAGTGTCAAATAAAATCGTGGGCAATTTTTCTCTCTCGACAAGAGCCGAGAATCCCCATCCGGCTCTTAATCCCTCCTTCTTTACTTCATTGTCATAAACGATGGTGATCTTCATTTTGCCAACCTTTCTTAATTCTTTTTTTTGGTACCTATGGAGAAAATTATCACCAAATACTTTCTCCTCAACGCTTTTCTATTTATCATCCTTTACCACTCCATCACACTCATCCCAAAAGTTCCAAACCTCTAACTACATCATTAAGGTCAACAAAGGGCGTGCAATTAAGACTTGCCTCCTTACAGTAGGCTAGTAGCTCATCCCTGGCAAAGATATGATGAGCCTGTTTGGCTGGAGAAATGTCAGACAGACCATTCCCCACATATATTACACGATAACTATTTACCAGAAATGACCTAACATATGTCTCTTTAAATTCACTCTCCGAGTAGGATCCATCCTGCCCCATATATTTGACATCAATACCTCTGGAACTAAAATGAGCCTGCGCGGCAAATACCTTGATATTGTTCACTCCGATGTGTTTTAAAATTGCGTCTATATAGAAATGTAAACCATTACTTACAATAATGAACTGAAAACCGTTCTTACGGCAATAGGTCAGTAATTCACTGAATCCAGCTCGTATTTTAACTTTGTCCTTGATAAAATCAAGCAGGGTTTGCTTATCTTCTTTAACCATAGCAAAAGCCTTAGTATTGAAGTGGCCAACAGAAATATTGCCTTCCCTATACTCTGCTAGCAGTTGCCTCCAGTTACCCTTAGCGAAGGTATCTAGTAATAAGAAGGACTGGTCGTCTTGAGTGATTGTGCCATCAAAATCGCACTGCACTACTGTTTTCATTACCCTGTTGGAGCCCATAATTATGCCTCAACCTCATGTAACTCATCTTGGCTCTCTATATGGTCAATATATAAGATGCCATTAAGGTGGTCAATTTCATGCTCCAACGCCTCGGCCATTAGTCCGCTAGCTTTAATTCTAATCGCCTTGCCCTCGCTGTCCAGCCCCTTAACCACGACCGAAGCTGAGCGTTTTATCTGCCCAAAGTAACCGGGAATACTTAAGCAACCCTCGGTTACCTCCTGCTCCCCACTGCGTTTGACAAACTGCGGATTAATGATAGCCATAGGCTCTTCCCCTGGCATCTGTAGCACTGCCAATCTCAGAGATACCCCTATTTGAGGAGCAGCCAAGCCTACCCCATTCGCCTGCTGCATTGTCTCCACCATGTCATTAATAAGCCGCTGGATTGAACTATCAATGCTGGATACTCTCTTGGCTTTTTGTCTCAGTACAGAATCATCAGGATAGTGACAAATTGGTAAAATTGCCATGGCACTTCCAACCTTTCTTTAAATAATTTATTGACCCCAAGCTGTAAGTAGTTTTGCTTCTCCACCTTTTACTTCCCAAAACTGCATTTTATCCCCTTACTCCCAGTTTTTCAATCCTAGCCAAAATGTTATTCACTTTCATAATGGATAGAGAGTGTTAATCCTCTCCCTCATTTCCTTAAGGCGGTTATGTCTTTTCTCAATATCTTCCGGTTTTTTTATACCTGAATGTTTCATTTCCTCCAGAACTTTGCTGGCAACTTCTGTCCGATGTATCCAACTACAGTCTTTGCATGACCAGACTCCGCCTTCAATCCACCTGCCCCCTGTAGATTCATCTCCACAGGGATAAAAGGGACAATAGCAGAAAGTGCAATCTTCTATATTACCATCGTGGCAAGAATAATGATATTGACAACCCTTATCAATCCCTAAAAGCTTACCTTCCCTCAATACTCTCTCAAAATGTCTTCTGGCAAGAGGATGCATAATTTTTCAACTCACAATTTGGTCTATTTTATGTCGCACTTTCGGCATCACTTTGTTTTCTCCAGTTCTTTCTCTAAATCCTCAAGCTCTTGACTTATAGCTGGAGGAACTGAATACAACTATATCACTCATCAAGATAGCGCTTAGTTATCAAAATTCAATTTGAAGGTGCTTACAGTAATCGATGGAAAACCAATCCCGCCGGTAGTTTGGGATAGAAGTAGGTTGATTTCCTGGGCATCCGGTCACCGACATCGGCTATGGCTTTAACCACCTCTGGCTTAATCGGCTTTAATAAAAAGGCTAGCTGGTATTCCTGGTCTAATACCTTGTTTACCGCATCTTGCTTATCATAGCTATAGCCAAGGAGCGCATCCTCACTGCCACTGCCCACTCCCAGTAGTTTCTCCAGTATGATATGGTCAATAATGCTAACCCCTAACTGCTTATACAGCTCACAATGAAAGTATGGCATCATCTGACTGGCGGCAAACAAGTCACGCAGCCTCAGCACAAAAAGATGCTCTGCTTCCAGCCCAAAAAGGATTAGCCGAACCTGATTTGTCTCACCAGTCAGTAAATCGTCAACTTGCCGCCAAACATCGGGTATAGTCAAGGGCAAAGCCTCTATTTCAAAGAATGCTCTCAACTTAGCCATCAGCTCATCCAGGGTTGATTTGGAGATGCCACGAACCAGACGGTGAGGAGGTAGAATTATAAGCCCAGGGTCGGAAAAATCTACCAGCTCCATCAAAACAAAATTGAATGCCGCACTGGCTGATTCTGATGAAAAACATGCAAGCCTCTCACGCTGGTAAATAAGAGCACTCTCATAGCGGTGATGTCCATCAGCAATGTAGAGCGGTTGATGGGCCAGCCTACTACATATCTGATTAACAACTCCAGGCTCAGTAATAGCCCAAATACAATGGCTTTCTCCACCGGCACTACTTAAACTGAGCATAGGTTCACCTCGCTCTGATGAGGTTAACAACGATGAGACCTGCTGCCCCAGGTCTTCAAACAGTGCCAAAATGGGGCTGGTATTGGCTTGGCATGCCCATAGCAGACTCAGTCGGTCACTCTTAGGCTCAGATAGCGTGCCCTCATGGGGACGAATAACCATCTTATCCCATTCCTCTAACCTAACACAGACCACCATACCGCGGCGTTTATATTCTCTCCCTTGGTAAGTAAAATAGTGGTCGTGAAGATAGATAGCTGGCACCTCATCAGCCACAAGGATGCCTTCCTTCAGCCATTGCTCAAGGGTAGCTGCCGAACGAGTATCCTTATTGTCTATAGTTGTATCTTGAGGCAATACCCGACCATACTCCAGTCGGACAAAGTTATACGGGCTTCGCTGATAAAGCTCCTGCTGCAATTGTGGGGTAATAATGTCATAAGGATGACAGATTACTGCTGACAGGTCCTTAACCAGCGATTGGTTATAGTGAACAGCACGAAAGGGGTATAGCTCAGCCACGATTGCTTTCTAGTCCTCGTCTAACAAATCTATAAGGAGGTAATTGCTAACTACCCTAGTTTACCGCATGACACAGAATGGGGCAAGTCCCATTTTATTATAAATTTATCTTTTACCCAGATATAGGATATAATAAATGTAAAAACAGGCTATTATCAAGGTTAAATGAAGGACCTAGACGAAGTAAAAGAAAGAATAGAACAGATAAGGGGTGAAATTAACTACCATAATTATCGTTATTATGTACTGGCTAGCCCTGAGATTAGCGATGCTGAATATGATGAGTTAATGAAGGAGCTGAAGCAACTGGAGGAGCAATACCCCCAGTTCCTGACCCCAGAATCACCCACACAGCGGGTTGGTGTGGCTCCAGTAGAAGCCTTCGGTGTAGTGGAACACCCCTTACCTCTATTATCCCTAGGTAATGCCTTTTCCCAAGAAGAGTTATTAGCCTGGTATACGCGAACCTTAAGGCTAACTGGCGAGAAGCAATTTGACTTCACTTGCGAACATAAGATTGACGGTCTAGCTGTGGCTTTGACCTATATTAATGGTCAATTGGTTGCCGGGGCTACCCGAGGTGATGGCTTACGAGGTGAGGATATTACCCGGAACCTGAGAACTATCAGGAGCATACCGCTGTCGGTGTTTAAAGGTGCACCGAACCGGTTTGAAGTGCGGGGTGAAGTCTTCCTACCTAAAGCCGGCTTTACTAAATTAAACCGAGAACGGACTGAGGAAGGACTACCCCCTTTTGCTAACCCTAGAAATGCCGCCGCTGGCTCAGTGCGCCAGCTTGACCCACACATTACGGCTAAACGCCCCCTGGATATTTATATCTATATGCTGGGTTACGCTGAAGGCAAAGCAACTCCTCCAACCCACTGGGAAACTATGGAGTATCTAAACTTCCTCGGCTTTAAGGTAAACCCCAATAATAGCCTGCTTAGCAATATCGAGCAGGTTGAAGAATATTACCATAGCTGGGTGGAGAAAAGGGAAAGCCTCCCCTATGAAGCTGATGGCATCGTGGTCAAGATAAATCAGCTTGACCTCCAAGAACGACTGGGAAACATCGGGCATGAGCCGCGGTGGGCTACAGCCTATAAGTTTCCCGCTATCCAGGGCACTACACGCCTAAAAGAAATTAAAATCAGTGTGGGCAGAACCGGCACCCTCAACCCCTATGCTGTCCTAGAGCCAGTGTCAGTGGGAGGGGTAACAATTAAGCAGGCAGCCCTACACAATGAAAATGACATTAGGCGCAAGGATATCCGTGAAGGTGATTGGGTTTATATCCAGCGAGCCGGTGAGGTGATACCCGAGGTCATCGGACCCATCAAAAGCAAGCGTAGTGGACAAGAAAAGGAATTCAGCCTCTTGGAAAAGATTTTTAATAGTAACAAGCAACGCCCGGCATGCCCGGCATGCGGGGCTGATGTGATTAAACCTGAAGGCGAAGTTATGTACTACTGTTCTAATGCTGCCTGTCCCGCTCAAGTTCAACAGCGACTAGAGCATTTTGTCTCTCGGGGTGGTATGGATATTAGGGGGATAGGCGAGTCGCAAAGTTCTATGCTGTTAAGAGAGGGGCTAGTCAAGGATGTGGCTGACCTATACTACCTTAAACAGAAAAAGGAGCAGCTTCTCAAACTAGAAAGAATGGCTGAGAAGAGCGTGATTAATATGCTTAATGCTATTGACGACAGTAAAAAAACACCATTACCAAGAGTTATCTTTGCCCTAGGCATACGCAATATCGGTGAAGAGATGGCAGAGGTTCTAGCCAAAGAGTTTCCTAGCCTTGATGAACTGGCTAACGCTTCAATAGAAAAACTCATGTCCATCCCCACTGTCGGACCCAAGATTGCTGATAGTATTGTTGCGTTTTTCAGGCAGGAAGAAAATAAAAAAATTATCCAAAGACTAAAGGATGCCGGGGTTAACCCGAAAGGGCAAAAAGCCAAACCTGAAGAGCTGCCTTTAGCTGAAATGGAGTTTGTTATTACCGGCAGGCTAGAAACACTTACCAGGCAAGAAGCTGAGGCACGAATAAAAGCCCTCGGTGGCTCAGCCGTAACAAATATTACCAAGAAGACAACATACCTGGTGGTAGGCACCGACCCCGGCTTAAAGCTCACCCGTGCCCAGGCTCTAGGCACCCAGCAAATTACTGAAGAGGGGTTCCTTAGTCTCTTGGAACAGACAACCTGATATGAAGTTAATTGTAGGATTAGGTAACCCGGGGCGGGGTTACGCCAATAACCGCCATAATGTGGGCTTCACTTGCCTCAACCATTTTGCCCGCACACAGGGCATCCGATTTGATAAAAAGAAAGGAAAAGCCCGAATTGGCACTGGTGAGGTAGCCGGCTATAAGATAGTAGTGGCGAAACCCCAAACCTATATGAACCTAAGCGGACAATCAGTAAGACGGCTGATAAGGAAATTTAGTATCAACCTCGATGACCTCCTGGTCATCCATGATGACCTTGACCTTCCCCTGGGTAAAATTCGTATTCGCCACGGCAGTGGCTCCGGCGGACACAAGGGAATTTATTCCATCATCACTGAGCTAGGCAGCCAGGATTTCCTTCGCCTTCGGGTAGGCATCGGACGACCTGTTAAAAACGAGGGCTTCATTGACTTTAGTGAGGGTGAGATTGTTAACTATGTACTTAGTGATTTCACCCCTGATGAAAAACAAACCATCATTAAGGTTATACCTGAAGTGAGCGAAGCCATCCTCTGCCTCCTCACCGAAGGTTTAGCGGCAGCTATGAATAAGTATAATTAACTCTCTCTTTGGATTGTTTTTTTAAGCCATTGATTCGTCTTTTATCCTTCACCAAAGGGTGAAGGATAAACCGAAGGACTCGCAATGACGAGAGGGTGTATGCTTGGTGGTGACAAAAAGGGAGTCGTGCGTCATTAATTATTTGAATGAGTACCATTCTTTGCTAATATTTGGGCTCGGGTGATATAATTCCTATACTTATTTAAGAAAAGGATGTTCTAAATGACAAAAAAAAAGAGGTTCATCGCCGTTATTGGGGGCAGTCAATGTTCGCCACAGGAGGCCCAGCTAGCTGAAGAGGTGGGTCGTGAGCTAGCCAGGCGAGGGGCTATCTTATTTTGTGGTGGTCTGGGTGGAGTTATGGAGGCAGCCTGCCGAGGAGCTAGTTCTGAGGGTGGGATAACTATCGGCATTCTACCCGGGGATAGCCGCCAATCGGCTAATCCCTATGTCCAAATTCCTATAGTTACTGGTCTAGGCTACGCTAGAAATATTACCGTAGTCAAATCAGCCCAGGCAGTTATCGCTATTGCGGGCAGCTATGGTACCCTGTCTGAGATAAGCCACGCTCTACAAAGTGGCATCCCTGTTATCGGGTTAAACACCTGGTCATTATCCAGAAATGCACAGCAGGATAACTCAATTATCCCAGCTCAAAATGCAGTTGAGGCAGTGAATAAAGCTCTTAGCTTTATTATAGACAAATAGCCGACTTCAAAATTAAAAATGTCAACCATTGCCAATATTAGAGCCAGAGAAATCCTGGATTCCAGGGGCAACCCTACCCTAGAGGTTGAGGTAAAGCTAGCTGACGGCACAATAGGTCGGGCGGCTGTGCCGTCCGGAGCCAGCACCGGTAAATATGAGGCGGTAGAACTCCGAGATAGAGACGACTCTAGGTTTAATGGAATGGGTGTCCTCCAGGCGGTAGCTAATGTTAATGAACATATCGCCCCGGCTATAATTGGGATGTCAGCTACTGACCAGGCAGTTATTGACTATAGGCTGATAGAGATTGATGGTACTGACAACAAATCACGCCTTGGGGCTAATGCCATTCTGGGAGCATCGCTAGCGGTAGCTCACGCTGCGGCTAACCATCTTAGTATGCCGCTATACCACTACCTGGGCAGGGCAAGCGTTTATAACTTACCGGTACCGATGATGAATATTCTAAATGGTGGCAAGCATGCCGACAATTCAACAGATTTTCAAGAGTTTATGGTAGTGCCAGTTGGAGCTAGGAACTTCAGTCATGCCCTTCAAATGGGCACTCAGGTTTATCACTGCCTGAAAAGGGTACTCAAGGATAAACGTCTGAATACCAATGTCGGTGACGAAGGAGGCTTTGCCCCTTCCTTATCCTCAAACAAACAGGCGTTAGAGGTAATATTATCAGCTACTGAGAAGACAGACTGTAAGCCCGGTAGGGACTGCTTCATTGCCTTAGACCCGGCAGCTAGCGAATTCTATAAAGATGGTCAATATATCTTAACTAGGGAAGGAACTTCGCTCAACACCAGCCAGATGGTTGATTATTATGCTAAGTGGGCATCAAGCTACCCCATTATTAGTATTGAGGATGGAATGGCAGAGGATGATTGGGATGGCTGGCAGCTCCTGACTCAAAAATTGGTAGACAGAGTCCAGCTTGTTGGCGACGACATCTATGTTACCAATGTAAACCGCCTTAGCCGGGGCATCAGCCTGAAAGCATCCAATTCCATTCTTATTAAACCCAATCAAATCGGCACGCTTACTGAAACAATCGCTGCCATTAAGATGGCACAGCAGGCAGGCTGGACAGCAATTATAAGTCACCGTTCCGGTGAGACTGAGGATACCACCATAGCCGACCTGGCTGTAGGCTTGAATACAGGTCTGATTAAAACCGGTGCCCCTTGTCGTTCCGAACGTACCGCCAAGTATAACCGTCTCCTCAAAATAGAAGATGAGCTAGGTAAAAGTGCTAACTTTACCGGCATAAGAGCCTTCCACAATTTGAAGCTATAAGTGAAAGAGCAAGCTAAAGAAAAAACGTGAGGGGGTAAAATGGTAACCAAAATCGGAATTAACGGCTTTGGGCGGGTGGGAAGATTAGCTCTCAGGGCAATTAATCAATATCATAGCCACAAACTGGAGGTAGCAGTTGTTAATGACCTTACTGATACCAAGACTAATGCTCATTTATTAAAATGGGACAGCAGCTACGGTCGCTATCCTGGTAAGGTAGAAGCCATCGAGAATTCAATTATAGTTGATGATAAAGAGGTAAAGGTGCTGTCAGAGCGTAACCCGGGTAATATCCCTTGGCAGGATTACGGTGTAGACATAGTAATAGAGTCAACCGGGTTGTTTACCGATGCTACCAAGGCATCAGCTCACTTACAGGGTGGTGCCAAAAAAGTGCTCATCTCAGCCCCAGCCCGTAATGAAGATACTACCATTGTCCTCGGCGTCAATGAAGACCAGTATAATCCGCATAGGCATAACATTATATCCAACGCCTCCTGCACCACCAACTGCATTGCCCCTGTGGTCAAGGTATTGCACCAAAACTTCGGAGTTAATAAGGGTTTAATGACCACCATCCATGCCTATACCAATGACCAGAGACTCCTGGACATGTTTCACCACGACCTACGTCGAGCTCGCTCCGCAGCTATGAACATTATCCCCACTACCACCGGCGCCGCCAGAGCCGTGACTCAAGTTATTCCTGAACTCAAAGGCAGAATTCACGGATTAGCCTTCAGGGTGCCTGTAGCTGTGGTTTCTGTTGTTGATTTTGTTGCCGATTTAGACCAAGAGGTTACCGTTGAACAAGTCAACCAGGCGTTCCAGGCAGCGGCTGAGGGAGCTTTAGCCGGAATCTTGGAGTATTGCCAGGATGAGCTGGTAAGTATGGATTTTAAAGGCAATCCTGCCAGCTCTATTGTTGACGCGCCTAGCACTATGGTCATTGCTAGTAATATGGTTAAAGTGCTTGCCTGGTATGATAATGAGTGGGGCTATAGCTGCCGCCTAGCCGATGTGACTGCGTATGTTGTTGACAAAGGACTGTAGCTGGCAATAGGGATTCCTGTTGCTATCAGGATTGACATTACCATATAGGTATGCTTAAAATAGCTAGAATTTTAGTATCGGGGTGAGAAATGAAATTAGTTGTTATAGGTTTTGGACAATGCGGCAGTAGGATTGCCGATGAGTTTGCCCGACTAAATAAAAGGGCGCGCAGCACGCGTAGGATTGAGATAACTACTGGTGCTTTTGCTATAAACACAGATGCTGCTGATTTAAGTGGGCTATCCCATATAAAACCTGATTACCAGCATAGAATTCTCATCGGAGGTCGAAAAACTGGTGGTCATGGCGTAGGTAAGATAAATGAACTGGGTGCCGAAATAGCCAAGGAAGACGCCGATAAAGTTATAGACGCTATAAGAACTGCTCCGCACTTCTTTGAGTCAGATGCCTTCTTACTAATTGCCGGTGCCGCTGGCGGCACTGGCTCCGGGTCAATACCAATAATGACGCAATACATTAAAGAGCGTTATATGGATAAGCCGGTATATAATCTTATTATCCTCCCCTTTGAGCATGAAGAGACTTCAGAAGAAAGAACCATCTATAACTCAGCTACATGTCTTAAATCTGCCAATTCAGTGGCTGATGCAGTAATTCTTATTGATAACCAAAGGTATGTTAGAAAGGACTTCTCACTTAGAAACAACCTGGCTCAAATCAATGCCCTAATAGTTGAACCGTTCTACAATCTACTTTGTGCTGGCGAGGAGAAAAAGCGCAAATATATTGGGTCAAAGTTGCTTGATGCTGGAGACATAATACAGACCCTGGTAGGATGGACAGTAATGGGCTATGGTAAATCACAACTTCCATTATTTAGATTTCCCTGTGGCGGACGTAATTTCAGGGGAAAAAGCACCGAAACCCACAAGGGAATCCAGGCAATGGACGAAGCTATAAGTGAGCTATCACTTAGATGTAACCCTGCGGATTCACATAGAGCATTATACCTTCTCTCTGCTCCAGCTAAGGAAATGAATATGGATATGGTTAAGGAACTCGGCAACTATCTAAAAGACGTGCTTCCGGAGGCTGTAATAAGGAACGGCGATTACCCCAGGGAAAAAGGGCTGATGGATATAACTGTAATCTTGTCTGAACTTAGTGAAGTGGAAAAGGTCAGGAATTACTATATTAAATCGACCACCTTTCTTCATGAGATTAAAGAAAGAGAAGAGGATATCGGGCGCAAAATTGAAGGAGTAGAAGAGTCGGCAAAGGATTTACCCTCACTACTATAATTAACCAGCTAACTTAGATTGCCAGCTTTTATAGGTAGCTAAACTGAATAAAGCTGGCTTTTATTTATTATTGCCGTGCCCTATGTTGCCTTCACCAATCCGCTCCCAACCCCTTTTGGAAAACAAACAATAAGAGTATAATGAAAGTAAACGAAGATGTCTCCTCAAGTCTTTTATCGTAAGTGGCGTCCCCAAACTCTAGCTGAGGTAGTTGGACAGGAGCAGGTAACACAAACACTGGGTAATGCCCTCACCGTTGGTCGTGTAGCTCATGCCTACCTTTTTTGTGGTCCCCGGGGAACAGGTAAGACTAGCACCGGGCGCATTTTGGCTAAGGCAGTGAATTGTGTTACCAACGGCAAGGGTGAGCCATGCAATACCTGCTCCATTTGCCAAGCAATAACTGAGGGCAGGGCTTTGGATGTCATAGAAATTGATGCTGCCAGCAATCGGGGTATTGATGAAATCCGAGACCTCCGCGAGAGGGTCAATTATGCTCCGAGTCAAGCTCGCTATAAGGTCTATATAATGGACGAAGTCCATATGCTAACTAAAGAAGCCTCCAATGCCCTGCTCAAGACCCTTGAGGAACCACCACCCTATATTATCTTCATCCTAGCCACCACCGAAGCCCATAAAGTCCTGCCCACAATTCTGTCTCGATGCCAGCGCTTTGACTTCCGGCGCATCTCCCAGGCAGATATAGTGTCAAAACTAAGCCATATTTGTAGTGCCGAAGGCATCCACATAGACTCAGAGGGGCTGCGGCTTATGGCTAAGGTGTCTACTGGTAGCCTGCGAGATGCCGAAAACCTGCTGGAGCAGTTGACCGCTTACTATGGCGGTGACATTGAACTCCGCCAGATTCAGGCTATGCTGGGTATTACCGGAGACTGGCGAGCCAAAGAACTGGCAAAGAACATCATGAACAATGATATATCCGCCGGGATTGCAACCATAAACAGTATCAACAGCGACGGTCTGGATTTAAAGCAATTCAATCGGGAGCTGGTGGAATACCTTAGAGAGCTTTTGCTGATAAAGACCGGCTCCAACGAAGCTGTAGACCTTACTGCTGAGGACATAGCTGACCTGAGGGATTTAGCCACTAAAGTCTCCCTACCTCAGATATTGAAGGCAGTCAAGCTCTTTGGTCAGCTTGAGCTTAGTTTTAACTCGTCTTTGGCGAGCTCTACCTTACCCCTGGAGTTAGCCCTGGTTGACTGTGTCCTGCCCACTGAGGAGGAAAAGGAAGGTGTTATCACACAAAATGAATATGAATTTCGTCAGCCGGCAAAAGCGGACCCTCCACCTATTCCGATCAAACCTGAGCCGGCTAATGTGCCCACACCAGCACCAGAGGTCACCATCACACCACCACAACCGGGCAGTGAAATTGAACAACTGAGACTAAACTGGAGGCAGGTTATAGAGCAAGCTCCGCAAGATACTAAAAGAACCGCGGCTGTTGCCATTCTTAGAAGTGCTGGCGTTAAACCGGTGGCATTTGAAGACGATACTGTAGTCTTAGCCTTTAAATATCCTCTCCACAAGGAGAATATGGAGAAACCGGAAAATCAACAAGTTGCCGAAAAAATTGTGAGTAATTTCCTGGGACATTCCTGCCATGTGCGCTGTGTTTACCAACCAGAAAATAATCACCTGGTAAAGGCAGCCCTAAAAATGGGTGCCCAAATTATTGATGTGGAGGAGAAATGAATTTATCTAACCTAAATCAAGCTCGGGAACTCAAATCAAAGCTAGACAAGGCTCAGAGAGAGCTAAGGAATACTATTGCAGAAGCAAGCTCAGGCAGAGGTGCGGTTAAGGTTACCGTTAACGGTCAGCAAGAAATAAAGTCAATAAAAATATCACCAGAGGTAATAAACCCCGATAAGCCCGAAAAGCTAGAAGAATTGGTGTTCAAAGCGGTGCAAGATGCCCTCGCCAAATCTCAGAAACTGGCTGCTAAGCAACTAAAGGGGTTAACCGGTGGTCTTAAAATCCCAGGACTATTTTAATATGGTCAAGGAGAGCTAATATTGAATGAAGGTCTCGCTCCTACCACTGAAGCAATAAATAAGCTCATTCAGGAGTTTAACAGACTACCCGGTATCGGACCCAAGAGCGCCCAGCGTCTAACCTATTACTTGTTGCGTGCCCCTGAAGAGCAAGCCAGACTCTTAGCCGAAGCCATCCTGTCAGTAAAACAGAAGATTACACTATGCTCTATTTGTTTTAATGTTACTGAATCTGACCCCTGCCTCATCTGCCGCAGTAACCAGCGCGACTGGAGCAAGATTTGCATCGTTGAACAGCCACAAGATATTTTGGCTCTGGAGCATACCCGAATTTATGATGGTCTGTATCATGTACTCCACGGAGCCATCTCACCTACCGAGGGGGTGGGAGCTGACGACATAAGAATTAAGGAGCTTCTAAAGCGGTTACAGGGTAGCTCAATAGATGAAGTTATCTTGGCTACCAACCCTAATCTTGAGGGGGAAGCCACCGCTATGTATCTAAACAAACTCATTTTACCACTGGGCATACGGCTTACCCGCCTCGCCCGGGGACTACCCTTTGGCACTGAGCTAGAATACGCTGATGATGTTACTCTAACCCGAGCCATTGAGGGAAGACAGGAGTTTTAGCTCCATATTTAAGGTAAAGTCAGGGTTCATCTATTTGGCTGTTATACCACGCAGTCCATAAATTAAGGGTAACATTAGAATGACGCAAATTACTTACGATTATTTTGAGAAGGTAGATATACGCGTTGGTAAGATTATTAAGGTTGAGTATTTCCCCAAGGCGCGAAAACCTGCCTACAAACTTTGGATAGACTTTGGTAATTTTGGAGTAAAGAAATCCAGTGCCCAAATTACTAAGCTTTACTGTAAAGACGACCTAGTAGGTAGGCTCATTGTAGCGGTAGTAAATTTTTCACCACGACAAATTGCTGATTTTGTGTCTGAAGTACTAGTATTAGGCGTAGTATTAGATAATGACGAAGTAGTGTTGGTGCAACCAGATGGCGATGTTCCGTTGGACAAAAGAATATTATAATGCATAGCACGACATATTATGGTGTTTGGGCGCTCCGTAAAACCTAAAAAAGGTTTAGCAAAAGTAAATTAAAATGTCTAAGCCGCGGAATCATCAGACTGAGGCGATTGTTATTAAGAAGACCAAGCTGGGGGAGGCGGATAGAATCCTCACCCTCTACACTCCACACCTGGGGAAGATTCAGGCGGTAGCCAAGGGAATCAGACGCCCCAGGAGTAAGCTCGCCGGCCACCTTGAGCTTCTCACCCATAGCCAAGTATCGCTAGCTCGGGGGCGGAATCTGGATACCATAATCGGGAGTCAAACCATCAATAGCTTCCTACCACTAAAAAGTGACCTGCAACTTACCTCGTATGCCCTCTATACCACCGAGTTAATCAATCAATTCAACGCCGACCATATAGAAAATTACCCCTTGTTCCAACTACTGCTTGACACAATGCATCGCCTATGCCAGGCTGGTGATAATGAACTGGTCTTGCGTTATTTTGAAATCCAACTCCTTAACCAAGTTGGATACCGTCCTCAGCTTCACCACTGTGTCTCTTGCCGGTCAACGTTAGAGCCCATCATCAATTCATTCTGCCCCAGTGCCGGTGGTATGCTATGCCCCAGTTGCTGTCAAAGTCTCGCCTCAGGCGGACAAAGTCAGCCTTTAACCTATTCCCTTTCCGTAAACGGTCTAAAAGTACTACGATTACTCCAGAATAGCGCCTATAATACTGTCAGCAGGCTAAGATTGACCTCAGAGCTATCCCGGGAACTGGAGGGAGTAACAAGACACTATATTAGATACCTTCTGGAGCGAGAGGTGAAGTCAGCCGCCTGGCTGAATACCTTAAATCGCTTCGCTCCAAATCCTAATATCTAAGCACTAAAATCTTAGACATTTTAGTCATTTGGTCATTAGTGCTTTATATTTATTCTGAAAATAGAATGCCTGAATCCTCCTGTCATTCTGACCCTTCGCTTCCTGGCATTCTGAGCCCCACATGTCATTCTGAGCGTAGCGAAGAATCTCTGAGACCCTTCGTTTCACTCAGGGTGACAAAAAGAGGTTTAACACTTACCACCCTTTTTCATCATTCGTTGATCCTTCTTCGAAGGATGAAGGACAGTATTTAATATTTGATGGTATCCTTCCCCATACGCAAGTATTTATATGCCACATATAAACAACCTCACCACTTCTGTTTTACTATATACCAGAGATATCATATAATAACCTATAATGTACGGCTGAGAGTCTGGAACTCCCAGTCTTTTTACTATATGATAAGGCAAGAGGATAAAGATGGCATCCAGATTAGACCGCATAGCTGAACAGAGGCGAGAAAAGCTTGACCGGATTCGTGCCAGCGGCATTAATCCCTACCCTCATAAATATCACCGTAGCCATACCACACAGCAAGCCACAGACCTACTCAAGCAGAAAGAGGATGGCTTGACTCAGGAGGAGGAAGTCAGTGTTGCTGGACGCATTATGGCTAACCGACCAATGGGTAAAATATCTTTTCTTGATATACGCGATAGCACAGGCAAGATACAGCTGTGCTTCCATAAAGAATACCTTAGTGAAGAAAATCTAGGACTGTTTAAGGATTTAGATATAGGCGATATTATTGGCACCAGCGGCAAGCTTTTTAGGACAAAGAGTGGCGAGCCTACCCTTGAGGTAGAAGATTTAACCCTACTGGCTAAGTCGCTTCAACCCCTGCCAGAGAAGTGGCATGGGCTTAGTGATATAGACAAGCGATACCGCCAGCGCTATCTAGACCTCATCGCCAATGCCGAAGCCAGGGAGATTTTCCGAGTGCGCAGCCAGGTTATTACTGTCATACGCCAGTTCCTCAATCAGAGAGGATTTCTGGAAGTAGAAACGCCGGTGCTTCAGCCATTAGCCGGGGGCGCTTTGGCCCGCCCTTTTACCACTCACCACCATACCCTTGACCAGGATTTCTACCTGCGTATTGCTATTGAGCTTCACCTCAAGCGATTGATTGTAGGTGGTTTTGACAGGGTTTATGAGCTGGGTCGCATTTTCCGCAATGAAGGCATCTCTACCAAGCACAACCCTGAGTTCACCATGCTGGAATGCTACCAAACCTATGCTGATTATAATGATGTGATGAGCACAGTAGAGGGGATGGTATCTCAAATTAGCCAGCAGGTTTTAGGTACAGCCAAGGTTGAGTTCGGTGACGATACCCTTAATCTCAAGCCCCCATGGCAGCGCTTAGAATTACGCCAGGCGATTATTAAATATAGTGGCATTGACTTCGAGGAGTACCCTGATGTTGGTTCGCTTAGGGAGGCGATGTTAGGGTTAAATATTGAGGTTGACCCCCAGAAGGATAGGGGTAGACTGATAGATGAGCTTATTTCAACCTTCGTCGAGCCTAACATAATACAACCTACCTTCCTTTTGGATTATCCGGTAGATATGTCACCCCTAGCCAAGGCCAAGCCTGATAATAACCGCCTGGTAGAGCGTTTTGAAGCCTTTGCTGGGGGGATAGAGATTGCCAACGCTTTCAGTGAACTCAATGACCCTATAGAGCAAAGACAGCGCTTCCTCCAGCAGCAAAAACAGCGCCAGGCAGAAGGTGAGATTGTAGAATCCATTGATGAAGATTTTCTACTGGCACTAGAGTATGGCATGCCACCTACCGGTGGGCTAGGAGTTGGCATCGACCGACTGGTAATGCTACTCACCGGTCAGCAATCAATTCGTGAGGTAATCCTGTTCCCCCAACTCAGGGAGAAAAATGAGGGAAAGCATGAATCCTAAGTGGTATAAAGAGTATTTTGAAGAAATGGGGATTGAATACGAAGACTATCCATTCACAAAAAACACTGAAAATGAAGTTAAGTGGATGATTAAAGAGTATTTAATAAATCCTGAGATGAAAATTCTTGACGTTGGATGTGGGACTGGACGACATGCTATTAACTTAGCAACCAAAGGTTATAAGAACATTACCGCCATAGATTTATCACCGGGCCTAATTAGAGCTGCCAAAGAAGTTACAAAAGGGAAAAATGTTAAAGTTGATTTTCGACTTTGTGATGCAAGAGAGTTGCCTTTTGAAAATGAATTTGATGCAGCTATATGCCTCTGTGAAGGAGCTTTTGGATTACTTGAAAATGATACTGAGAACTATAAAGTGTTAAGAGCAGTTCACAAATCTTTAAAAAAACATGGGATATTTATTCTTACTGCTTTGAATATTTTTCGAGATGAAAAATTTGATATTATGACATGTCGTGCGGAATCTGAAGAAGAAATAACCCGAAAAGATGGCCAAAAGAAGATAATCAAATGTAGTGATCGTAGTTATTCATTTCCAGAGCTTAAATGGGTATTAGAACAACATGGTTTTAAGATAATACTAGGAGTAAATCCTTTTAGTAAAGAGTCAATAAAGTATGGATCCATGGAGTTTATGATCGTGGGTAAGAAATTATGACGGCTAAGACAGCACATAACGGCACATCTGCTATAATGTCCTACGCTGTGCTCCGGCACTTCGCAAAGCTGGGAACGCTAGGCGAAACTTGTGAAGGAAATAATTTATGCTTGACCTGTTGGTGATGCTACTTACCAATCAGCAATCAATCGTGAGGTAATCCTGTTCCCTCAACTCAGGGAGAAGCCATAAGGGGCGGAAAATGTCGCTTATACCAGCTTTTGAGATAGGTTTATGGAACGCCTGGATACTTCAAGTTTTGTTTTTTCTAACATTGAGTGCCCCAGATTTTCTGATGAGCAAAGAAGCAAAAGAAAGAACGAAAAGGGCGACCCAATTCGTACCGTTCAGTAGGACTGAGAAGATCCTGGCTTATTCTACCCATGTAGTCATTATGCCTTTTGTTGTTATCTACTCCCTCTTTCTACCACTAAAAATAGGTACAGTGTGGTTATCTGTAGGTCTTCCTATTTTTGCCCTGGCACTAGTTGTGACGGTAATGACTAGTATCAACTTTGCTACTACCCCACTTGATGAGCCGGTTACCAAAGGGGTGTACCGGATTTCAAGACACCCCATATACTTAAGCGGCTTATTGCTGTACATCGGCATAGGCATAGCTTGTGCTTCCTGGGTTCTTCTGCTATGCGCAGTGCTATGGATAGTCCTGTGGCAAATTGTGGTACCCGCCGAAGAACGCTTCTTGCTTGAAAAGTACGGCGATGCCTATCGCGAATATATGAATAGGACGCCAAGATGGATAGGAATGCCGAAGCCTGGGGGGAAATCATGACGCTTATACCAGCCTTTGAAATAGGTGTATGGAATGTCTGGATTTTCATGCTTTATTATCTTTTGACTATTCCTCTAATGAGGCTAATGAGTAAAGACGCGCTGGGAAAAAGCGATGTTGCTACTCCGAAACATCTCTATAACAAGACTGAGAAGAGAATTGTTTCTTTTTATCAAAATAGCTTTATTCCGGCCCTTATATACTCTATCTTCCTGCCATTAGAGTTAGGAACAACCTGGTTTTACATAGGCCTTCCTATTTGTTTATTAGGATTGATTATGCTTACAATAGCTTATTTGAATTTTGCTACTGCCCCGCTAGATGAGCCGCTTACCAAAGGACTATATCGTTATTCAAGACATCCCGTGTATCTCACTCAAGCTTTGATGTTCATAGGGGTAAGTATAGCTTCGGCTTCATGGATTTTCTTACTGTTTTCAATCCTGCGTACAATTGCATCGTTTATGCTTGCAATTCCTGAAGAACGCCACTGCCTCAAAGTCTACGGGGCTAACTATCGTGCATATATGAATAGAACGCCAAGATGGATAGGAATGCCGAAATCGGTGGCAAGGTGATAACAAATCTAAGAAGAGTTAAAGAGAGGTCGACAGGGTCCGCTTTAGGTGGACAGAGTCTGCCCTAGGCGGACAGAGTCGCTATCCAGAGGCGAGTCGCCGTGGCGACCTCTGGCGAGTGAAGCCTCTCTTATATAACTAACTTCTCCTTTTAAATGGGGGGGGGTATAAGGGGTAAGGTTCGTAAATAAAGTAAAAACGAATTATGAAAAGTAAAACTTCATCAATAGGGCTACTATATAAAATTCTGACCCTGCCCTAAAAGGAAGACTTTTTAAATAATAAATGAATCATTATATAAAGAAGGTGATAAACTATGGGGAAAATGATTGCATTTTGTGGAACAGTTTGTACCGAATGTCCAGCATTCTTGGCAACAAAAAAGGACGATGACATTGAAAGAAAGAGGATTGCTGAGTTGTGGTCTAAGCGATACAATGCAGACATCAAACCAGAAGATATTAACTGCGTGGGTTGTTTATCAGAGGGTGAAAAACTTTTTAGCTACTGTAATGTCTGCGAAATAAGAAAGTGCGGGCAAGAGAAGGGTCTTAAGAATTGTGCTTATTGTGATGAATATGTTTGTGAGAAACTCAGCGAATTTTTTAAGATAGCACCTGGTGGGAAAACTACTCTTGATGAAATTAAGAAAGGCCTTTAATTTATTAGGTTAACTCTGAGTTCGCGCATACGGCTGTTAGTTGAAAGGCTAACCATCAAGGAGAACAGAATTTATGAGCAATGAGTTTTTTCCCTTAACGGCAAAAGGCGATTCATTTAGAACCAGACCAACAAGTACAATGCTTGCCCATGTCCAGGACGGTGTTTGTCGTTAGCTGCGCTCACTCAAAACATTAGACCAAACTTGTAAAATTAAAAATTTAGGGAAGTCTTTAGCCCTCTGGTTAAGAATATTCAAATTGAGGGGTAAATTAGCACAGGGCGTAACACTACATATATATCCTACTTTGCTTATCCAAGTTTAGGTGTATCCGAAACTTTGTGTATATGGAAAGGTTTGAGGGAGAAAAATAAGGAGAGTCAAAGAGAGGCGAAGCCTCTCTTATAAAACCAATTCCCCCTCTCCTTTGAAGGAGAGGGGGATAAAGGGGGAGAGGTAGATAAGTAACTATGCTTGACTTGAAATTTGTTCGTGAAAATATAGAGCTGGTGCGGCAGGCAGTAGATAACCGCCAGGATACTGCCCCGCTGGATGAAATTCTGGAGCTTGACTTAGCACGTCGGCAGAAGGTGCTTGAACTGGAAAGCCTCAGGCATACTCGAAAGGAGGCTTCCCGGGAAAGGAAAGCAGAAGCTATAACCGGGGGGCGTGGTCTGCGTGCCAATATAAGAGCACTGGAGGAAGAAGTCAGGAGCCTGGATAAACAACTGGAAGAGCTGCTACTACAAGTACCCAATATTCCCCATCCCTCGGTGCCTGTAGGTAAGGATGAAAGGGATAACCTAATAATTCGCTCCTGGGGAGAGTTACCCAGCTTTGATTTCCAGCTAGCTCCCCACTGGAAACTGGGTGAATCTCTGGGCATCATTGATTTTGAGAGGGGAGTAAAGCTATCAGGAACCCGTTTCTATGTGCTCAATGGATTAGGCGCCCGTCTCCAAAGAGCCCTTATTTCCTTTATGATTGACCTTCATACCAGTGAGCATGGCTACAATGAAGTATACCCGCCATTCATGGTCAAGAGGGAATGCATGGTTGGCTCAGGCAACCTGCCTAAGTTTGCCGATAATCTATATCACGATGAAGAGGATGACTTATGGTTCGTGCCTACGGCTGAGGTGCCAATTACCAACCTCCACCGTGATGAGATTATACCGCCAGGAATATTACCCTTATATTATGTTGCCTATACTGCCTGTTTTCGTCGGGAAAAAATGTCAGCCGGAAAAGACAGCCGAGGCATAAAACGAGGTCATCAATTTGATAAGGTAGAGCTATATAAATTAACCGAACCTCTCGCATCTGACCAAGATTTGGAGAAACTGGTTAACGATGCCGAACAGGTTTGCCAGAAGCTGGGGCTTCCCTATCGCGTTTTGCAGCTTTGCACTGCCGATTTAGGCTTCGCTTCCACTAAGTCCTATGATATTGAAATGTGGGCTCCTGGTTGTGGTGAGTGGTTAGAGGTAAGCTCCTGCTCCAACTGCGGTGATTTCCAAGCCCGGCGAGCTAACATTCGCTACCGACCCTCCCCTGACGCCAAACCCCAGTTTGTCCATACTTTAAATGGCTCAGGACTAGCCCTGCCTAGAGTGCTTATCGCCATAATGGAAAACTACCAGCAAGCCGATGGCAGCATCTTAATCCCCGAAGTCCTCCAGCCCTATGTTGGGCAGAAGGTAATCAAGTAGAAGCAAAAAATATAATACTAGATAATTCGTCACCTTGAGATTTAAGACTCGAGTAAAAGATTAAGCTGGCACTGCAGTATTTTGGGGGAAAGTAAGTGCTAGGAGTAGTATTGAATGGCTAAACATAGAATGGAAGTGGGGGGGAACCGTGGACATAAAAGTTTCAGCAAGTGCAGTATATAGCGAAGCAACTGCTACAAGATTTGTAGAGGATGCCATTTTCTTATACGAAAAAGCTATAAAAGCAACCGATGAATTGGAGAAAAAACGCTACTCAAGATTAGCGATTATAGTAATTCCTTTTTATTTGGAATGCTTATCAAACTATTTATACGATGATTTTATTAACGTGGAACTTAACGACACCGATAAAAGAAATGACTGGCTAAAACTTGTTCGTATGTTAAGAGCAGTCTATAAGTGCCCTAAGAAAGAACTAAAAGAGAGAGATATGAACGGTATCAATAAAGTCGATAAAAGAACTGATTTACCAATACCTCTTCGCAGATTTAGGGCAGTTTATAATAAATGCCTCGATAAAGAACTTAGAAACAAAGATATAAACGGCATCAGAGATATATTTACTATAAGAAACAAAATCACAGTCCATCCACAAGGTCGCTCTCGTTTGGTAGCTACAGACAACGGCTGGAAACGTAACGGCATAAGCATTACTTATCTAAAACTCAAAGACTGGGATGCACCCCGTTAGAACTGGACTGAGGAATAAGCTATAGTTAGGCCACAGGGAATGGAGGAGTCGGCATGAATCGGAAGCTGTGGTCCAATGAAGAGAAGGTATCAATTGTACTGGAGA
>Ga0114922_10000088_pt1 | contig 77068 bp, 63 predicted proteins | sample AartaG_FD_100975 | JGI IMG/M metagenome (GOLD analysis project Ga0114922, IMG submission 100975) | Deep subsurface microbial communities from Aarhus Bay to uncover new lineages of life (NeLLi) - Aarhus_00045 metaG | ecosystem: Environmental > Aquatic > Marine > Oceanic > Sediment | place...
AAAATATGCCAGAAGTGCATATTTTACGGGATTCGAAAAGACGGACTGAGTCGAAGACGAAGGAGTCTGCGTCTCTGCAGCGAGCAAAGCGAGACGAAAGAACGAATCCCTCCTGGCGTACCAGGTTTGTAAGCTGCGGAATAAGTATCGGGTAATATCAATATCTGAATTTAGTTTGAGGTATTAAATGGTGAGAATAGCTCAGTTGGCAGAGCACAGGATTGTGGATCCTGGGGTCGCGGGTTCGATCCCCGTTTCTCACCCCATTTTAAGACTAGCGCCTGTAGCTCAGTTGGATAGAGCGTCGGACTTCGAATCCGTGCGTCGGGGGTTCGAATCCCTCCAGGCGTGCCAGTTTTATATATAGGTGGGCCGTTAGCTCAGCTGGTAGAGCACCTGACTCTTAATCAGGGTGTCACAGGTTCGATCCCTGTACGGCTCACCATTAGCGCGAGAGTGGCGGAATTGGCAGACGCGCTAGACTTAGGATCTAGTGGGGTAACACCTGTAGGGGTTCAAATCCCCTCTCTCGCACCAAGTCAGCTTTAAGCTCTCCACTGATAGTTTTTATTTTATTTATTTTCTATTATAATATGAGTTTTAATATTAAAATAAAATTGACCCGATATAGATATTTAGGGGGGATTTCAATTGAGTCATAAAATAAAGAACAGGGAGAAGATCGATTTAAACAAGGTCAGATTAAATGTAGAGGTCCCGAACAGTTCTTTAAAAAAGAATATCGGTAAAGCTTATAAAAATATATCTAGCAAAGCAGATATTCCCGGTTTTAGAAAAGGAAAAATCCCGTATCAGGTAATAGATGCAAACTTTGGCAAGCAGCATGTACTGAGTGAAGCCGCAAGTCTTCTGATCTCCGAATTGTATCCGAATATAGTTGAGGAGTCTGATCTAAAACCCATAGATTATCCCAGGGTAAAAATAACCCAGCTTCAGGAGGATCTGCCGTTAGTGTTTGAAGTAGAATTGGAACTGGAACCGGAAATAGAACTACCCGACTGCAAAGGCATAAAAGTAACCGGTCTTTCAACAGAAGTATCTGATCAGGAACTGGAGTATCAAATAAATACTATCAGGAACAACTATGCAACGCTGGAGCCGGTTGATGATGATAAGCCAATAACCAAAGGTGATTACGTCACTATTGATTTTGACGGTAAAATCGAAGGTAAACCATTTGAAGGCGGAAGTGCTGAGGATTATCTCCTGGAAGTCGGTTCCAATACGCTCTTTCCGGAGTTTGAAAATTCACTTGTAGGTGCAAAAAAAGGTGCTAAGAAGAATATAGTACTTACACTGCCGGATAGTATTCAAAATAAGCAGCTGTCGGGCAAGAAAGTTGATTTCAGCGTCTTTATTAAAGAAATAAAGAGGAAAGTATTGCCTGAGGTCAATGAGGAGTTTTTAAAGAACTTCGGTGATTACAAGGATGCAGATAGTTTTAAAGACAGCATTAAAAAAAGATTGGCGAAACAGAAAGAAAATATTAGAAAAGCGAAAATAATAGAAGAGATTTTAGGTCATATTATAGATAAAATTAAATCCGATGTTCCCGGCGCGATGGTAACAAGCAGGATAAAGCAGATCAATAAAAACATTGACGAGGGTTTGGAGAAGCAAAAAATAAAAAGAAGTGATTATCTTAAAGTCATAAATGCTACAGAGGATAAATTTAACCTGGAGATCAAGGAAAGAGCAATAAGGGAAGTCAAGGAACACCTGATCTTTAAGGCACTGGAAAAAGCAGAAAAGAAGAATATAGAACCCTCGGAAGATGAGATTAAAAAAGAAAAAGATGATATTATAGGCAGATATAAAGAGGAAGATTACATCAAAAAAATAAAGGAATTCCTACAAAAACCCGAGGGAGAAGAGACTATTAAACAAACTATCAGGAGAAAAAAGATAATTGATTTACTGGTGGAAAATTCTGAGATAGTGGAGGAGAAAAAGACAGGTAGCATGGATAAGAACGGGATATGGACACCTGATAAAGAAAAGAAGGAAACAGGGGAGAAAGATAAAAAGCTTTGGACCCCTGGTTCACAATAAACAAGAAAGAGTGATGATAAAAATGTATAATAATTATTTGGTTCCGATGGTGATCGAGCAGACTAATAGGGGCGAGCGGTCGTTTGATATTTATTCGCGCTTGCTGAAAGAAAGAATAATATTTCTGGGAATGGCTATCGATGATAATATTGCCAATCTGGTCATGGCGCAGATGCTCCATCTTGAGGCAGAGGAGCCGGAAAAAGATATACAGCTGTATATAAATTGCCCCGGCGGAGTCGTGACTTCGGCTCTGGCAGTGTATGATACCATGCAGTTTATCAAATCTCCGGTGTCCACTATTTGCATCGGACAGGCTGCAAGTGCAGCAGCGGTCTTACTCCTTGCAGGAGAAAAGGGTAAAAGATTTTCACTTCCCAATTCAAGAGTTATGCTTCACCAGCCGTCCGGAGGTGTTTCGGGGACTACGATCGATGTTGAGATCCATGCAAAAGAGATGGTAAGGATCCGTTCTCTTTTAAATGAAATAATCTCCAAGCATACCGGCAAGGAAGTAAAAAAAGTCGAAAAGGATACCGAAAGAGATTTTATATTAAATGCAAAAGAAGCCAAAGAATATGGAATAGTGGATGAAGTCATCTATAAAAAGTAATATTTATCAAAGGAGCGTGTATACACTTGTCAACTACTGATAGAAAAAAAAGTGATTTTCTAAAATGTTCTTTTTGCGGTAAAACTCAAAATCAGGTAAAAAAGCTTATTGCCGGACCTGGAGTCTATATCTGTAATGAGTGTGTAGATCTGTGCAACGAGATCATAGATGAGGAATTAAAAGAAGAAAAGGAAATCGATTTTAAGGATCTTCCCAAACCCAAAGAAATATATTCGACCTTAAACCAGTATGTAATAGGTCAGGAGAGGGCAAAAAAGATACTATCTGTGGCCGTGTACAATCATTACAAGAGGGTAAAATACGAGGATAAGCTGGACAATGACGACATAGAAATTGAAAAAAGCAATATTTTGCTGGTTGGTCCTACAGGCTGCGGCAAGACCCTTCTGGCACAGACTCTGGCCAAGATATTAAATGTACCCTTCTGTATTGCAGATGCAACATCACTGACTGAAGCGGGTTATGTCGGTGAAGATGTTGAGAATATATTATTGAGATTGATACAGGCTGCAGATTTTGATATCAAGAGAGCTGAGACCGGCATAATTTATTTAGATGAGATAGACAAGATCAGCCGGAAATCCGAGAACCCTTCTATCACCCGTGATGTATCCGGAGAAGGTGTGCAGCAGGCTTTGCTTAAGATACTGGAGGGAACTGAAGCCAATGTCCCCCCGCAGGGCGGCAGAAAACATCCTCACCAGGATTTTATACAGATCAATACCAACCATATCTTGTTCATCTGCGGCGGTTCGTTTAGCGGATTGGAAAAGATAATAGAAAGAAGAATAAACAAGAGCAGCATCGGCTTTATTTCAGAAAAAGTCCCGGGTAAAGTCGAAAAGATCGATATGCTTCTTCCGCAGACAATGCCGGAAGATCTACTGAGGTACGGCCTGATCCCGGAACTTATCGGGAGACTGCCTGTACTTGGTACGCTGTCCAATCTATCGGAAAAAGATCTGATAGAGATTTTGATCAAACCAAAAAATTCTCTGGTCAAGCAGTACAGTAAAATGTTTAAAATGGATAAAGTCGATCTGGAGTTTACCAAAGATGCTTTGATGGAAATTTCAAAGCAGGCCTTAAAAAGAGGGACAGGAGCAAGAGGGCTCAGGTCCATTATGGAAGAGATCATGTTAAATGTTATGTTTGAGATACCAGAGCGTAAAGATATAAGTAAATGTATTATTACCAGAGAAGTGGTAAAAAGCAAGATCGAGCCCAAGGTAATAACCGGATCAAATAATAAGGTTTTTTTGAAAGATGAGGAAAAATCAGCTTAAAATGTTTGGCGGGGTTGAAGGCAAATATGAACCTTTGACATTTGAACAAAAAATCTACAGCCACTGGTCAGAAAATAAATATTTTCGTGCAAAAGTCGATAAATCAAAAAAACCATTCAGCATAGTAATACCGCCCCCGAATGTAACGGGATATCTTCATATGGGCCATGCCCTGAACAATACCCTGCAGGATGTAATAATCAGGTATAAGAGGATGAAGGGATATAACACTACCTGGATACCCGGTACAGACCATGCGGGAATAGCCACTCAAAATGTAGTCGAAAAGACTCTGGAAGAAAAAAATATTAATAGATTTCAGCTGGGAAGAGAGAAGTTTGTTGAGGAAGTCTGGCGCTGGAAAGAAAAATACGGCAGCCGGATAATAACTCAGTTAAAATTACTGGGATGTTCATGTGATTGGGACAGGGAAAGATTTACACTTGACGATCTCTACTGCAGGGCAGTAGCAAGAGAATTTGTGACACTGTACGAGAAAGGATTGATATACAGGGGAAATTATATGGTCAATTGGTGTCCCAGATGTCAGACTGCGATTTCAGACATTGAAGTAGAACACATTGATAAAGAAGGAAATCTATGGGATATAAAATATCCTTTTATCAACCTGAAAAGCGGTAAGCCAAGTGAAGATGAATATATAATTGTCTCAACTACAAGGCCCGAGACCATGCTGGGTGACACTGCAGTTGCTGTAAATCCGAAGGACTCCAGATATAAGAAATACAGGGGCAGATTTGTTTTTCTCCCTCTGGTAAAAAGAAAAATACCTGTTATTGAAGATGCTTTTGCGGATATGGAATTTGGCAGCGGTGCCGTTAAAGTCACACCGGCGCATGACCCAAATGATTTTGAGATCGGCAAAAGGCATGACCTCAAGCAGATCAATATATTCAATGAAGATGCGACTTTAAACTCAAATGCTGGAAAATATGAGGGTCTGGACCGCGACACTGCAAGGAAGAAAGTGTTACATGATCTAAGCGAGCAGGGTTACCTGCTGGGCAAACATATTCACACATCCGCAGTCGGGATCTGCTCGAGGTGCGATACCATAGTAGAGCCGAGGGTCTCTCTGCAGTGGTTTGTGTCTATGAAGAAGCTGGCCGGACCGGCTGTTAGGGCAGTAAAAGAGGGAAGGGTAAAAATAATACCCAAAAAATGGGATAAGATATATTTTGACTGGATGGAGAATATAAGGGATTGGTGTATATCCCGGCAGCTGTGGTGGGGGCACAGGATCCCGGTATGGTACTGTAAAGACTGCGATGAAATGACTGTAAGCGAGAGGAGCCCTGCAGGATGCTCGAAATGCGGCGGCAGCAATATAGAACAGGACATGGATGTATTGGATACCTGGTTCAGCTCCTGCCTGTGGCCTTTTGCGGTTTTTGGATGGCCGGAAGAAACAGAGGAACTTAAGTACTTCTTTCCGACATCTGCGCTGGTAACTGCTCATGATATCATTTTTTTCTGGGTAGCCAGAATGATCATGATGAGTCTTTATTTTAAAAAGGACATTCCCTTCAGAGAAGTTTTTATAAATCCGATAGTCATTGATTCAAGTGGGCAGAAAATGAGTAAATCCAGGGGTAATGTAGAAGACCCCATAAAGGTTATTGAAAGAAACGGCTCGGATGTTTTAAGATTTACCCTGACCTCTCTGACCACACCTGGAAAAAATTTAAATTTAGGCGACGAAAAAATTGAGGGAGTAAGAAATTTTGCAAATAAATTATGGAACGCCTCTAAGTTTGTCATATCAAATCTTGATAAAAATATAGATATTTGCAGTATGAACATCGAAGGTCTTGCTTTGAACTTATGGGACAAATGGATATTGTCCAGACTGAACCGTATTATTGGAGATGTTGAAAAACATATGGGTAAGTATAATTTTTCTTTTGCCTCAAGGCTTCTAAGTGATTTCTTCTGGAACGAGTATTGTGACTGGTACATTGAGTCAGCAAAGATCAGGATCTACCATGCTAAAGATGATGGTGACAGGAAAAGTGCATTATCCATATTACGGTATGTTCTGGAAGCATATCTTAAGCTCCTTCATCCGTTTATGCCTTTCATAACAGAGTTGATATGGCAGAATATTCCTCATAAGGGTAAAAGTATAATGATAGAAAGTTTTCCGGAGTTTGATTCAGGTAAGGTAAACAGGGATATTGAAAGTAAAATAGAGATACTTTTTGATGTTATCAGTGAAATAAGGAAAATAAGATCCGAACTTAGAATAAATCCGGCTGACAGTGTAGAAGTCAATCTGGCACCGGCCGGAAGTAAAAGTAATGCTATATTGGAAGAAAACAGGGAATATATCTGCAGTCTTGGGAAAGTAAGCAAGATAGATTTTAAGGATTGCAGCGGTCAAAAAGGATATATTAAGACTACCATAAGAGATATAGATATATTTATTTATATCTTGGATGTGATTGATATAGAACTGGAAATCGGGAGAATAAAAAATCAGATCAGAAAGATAGATTCAGAAATAGAAAAAAGCAAAAAGAAGGTATCAAGTCCTGATTTTAACAGCAAAGCGCCGGCAAAAATAATTCAAAAAGAAAAGGATAAGCTGCAGCAGGCAGAAAAAATTTTAAAGGTCTTAGATGATCAGTTAGCCAGGATCAAAGGTGTGAGTAAATAGCAACTGGTAATTAAAGTGAGAAATAGTGAATTACAGGCAAGTAAGCAAATATTTAGACGACTGCCTTATTTTTGGAATAAAACCAAGCCTTGTAAGAATAGAAAAAATACTTCAGCTTTTGGGTAATCCCCACAAGAAGATTGATTTTATTCATATTGTCGGTAGTAACGGCAAGACTTCCACCACGAAAATGGTCGCCGGTATATTGAACAATCAAGAGATTGGTACCGGTTATCATATCTCTCCGCACATAAGCAGTTACACTGAAAGGATGTGGATCCGCGGGAAAGAAGTATCGAAAGAAAAATTCACACAAGTATTTGATCAGATATATCCGTATATTGTCCAGGTAAATAAAATGGATCTGGAGGGACCTATTACCCAGTTTGAAATAATCTCAGCAATGGCATTCAAATTAGCCGAAGACGAGGATATAGAGGTCATGGTGCTTGAAACGGGAATGGGCGGAAGGTGGGACGCTACCAATATTGCCTGTTCAAAAGTTGTCGGACTTACAGGTGTGAGTATTGAACATGCTGATATTCTGGGCAGCAACATTAGAGAAATAGCCTCTGAAAAAGTAGAAGTCATAAAGGAAAAAGCAATGGTTGCGACCACAAGCTGCGACCCGGAGGTGCTGACTATAATAACCAGAAAAGTAAAGGAAACCGGTTCCAGGCTCTTCTTATTTGGAAAGGATTTCAGCATACAAAAAAAGGCGGACCTCGGGCTGGAAGGGTGGCTGCTTGATATAAAGGGAATAAATAAAGTCTATAGTGATCTGAGGCTGAATCTTCTCGGGCGGTATCAGCCTATAAATCTATCTCTGGCAGTAATACTTGCAGAACTTTACCTGAAAACCAGAAGAAGGAAAATAATAGAGAAAAAATTAAGCGGGATCCTTCCGGATATAAGGGTAAAGGGGAGGTTTGAGGTTATAAGAAAAAGACCTGTAGTGGTTGCAGATGCAGCTCATAACCCGGAGGGGATAGAAAATTTCGTAAAAGATGTCGTAAGATATTTTAGCGGCCGTAAAAAGATTATAATTTTTGCTGTATTGAAAGATAAAAATTATGAAGCAATGATAGAAAAGATCATAAGTGTAAGTGATATCCTAATATTGACTTCAAGTTTAAACAGGCGGAGCCTTAATATAGGTAAACTGGGAAAAGTGGTTGAAAGTAAAATAAGATCATTTAAGGGTACGGCGCAATTGCCGGATAAAATATACAGGGTGGACAGTATAGAAAATTCTGTGAAATTTGCTTTAAAAATTTCTGGGAGAAATGATATCATATGCATTACTGGTTCAATAACTAATTTAAGTAATATAATTTAATAATATATTTACGGCAGTATACATAAATCGATGAATATAACAATTTTTATTTGGAGGGCAAATGGATCTATTTGAGTACGTCAACGATATTTTAGCTTTTTTCAGAAATCCCATGTGGAAATATCTTATTTATGGATTTGTTTTTGTTTTGATTATTGTCTGGCTTGCTTTTGTTTACTGGACTTATAGAGATTCGAAACTCAGGAGTGAGTCTGTTACTCCTGCAATTTTTTGGTCACTGGTGGTCCTGGTCTTGAATTTTCTGGGATTAATATTGTATTTAATATTAAGACCCCCGGAATATATCGACGATGTGGTTGAGAGAGATCTTGAAATTGAAAAGATGCAGACATTACTTGGTAGTAAACAATCCAGTTGCCCGGCCTGCGGGAATGTGGTCAGGGATGATTTCTTGATCTGTCCCCACTGCAGAAAGAAATTAAAAAGTTCCTGTATTAATTGCGGTAAACCTTTAAATTTAAACTGGAAAGTATGTCCCTATTGCAAGACTACCCAATAAAAGGAGGAACCGGTATTTAAATGAACAGACTCAAGGATCAAAGGCAAGAGAGTACGGCTGATGCTGTTGGTGATAATATAGAGAGAAGTTTGATTATTATAAAACCTGATGGAGTAAGGAAAAAGGTCGTCGGGAAGATAATATCACGTTTTGAAAAAGAAAATCTGGTCATTGAAAGATTAAAAATGATAAGGATCAGCCGGGAGCTTGCATATAAACATTATAATGAGCATAAAGATAAAAAGTTTTTTAATATATTAATTGAATATATAACTTCCGGTCCCGCAGTGGTAATGGTAATAAGCGGAGACAATGTAGTTGCCAGAGTAAGAGAACTTATGGGCCCGACTGATTCCAGAACGGCAAAAGAAGGAACTATCAGGGGAGACTTTGGAGAGGATATTACCGCAAATGTGATCCATGGCTCGGATTCCAGGAAAAGTGCCAAAAGGGAGATTAAATTATTCTTTAATCAAAATTGATGCCAGCTGGTGGATAATGCCATAAGGAAGAGGATTACTTATTACTTTTTATTAGCTGATGTTGCGAGAAGAAGGTCGTAAAAAAAAGATCATATTAGCTTCTGCTTCTCCAAGAAGAAGGGAAATACTAAAGATCTTAAAACTGGATTTTGAGGTGGTCAAACCGGACAGCTGTGAAGAAATAAAGCTAAAAAGCCCGTATAAGACTGTTGTCGGCAATAGTATCATTAAAGCAGAAAATGTTTATAATAATATAAAAAGAAGCAGGTTGAAGAAGGAAAACTCCGGCAAAGAGCAGTTTTTAATTGCCGGGTTTGATACAGTTGTATACTTAAATAGAAAGTATTTTGGAAAGCCCGGCAGCGTAGGGGAGGCAATAGATTTTTTAAATATTCTATCCGGGAGGGTTCATACAGTAATAAGCGGTGTTTGTGTTTTAGACAGCATGTCAGGAGAATATCGTTTTAATACCGAGGCCACTAAGGTCAGATTCAGAAAGCTGACCCCGGAGGAAATCAGAGGATACGTAGGCAGGGAAAATGTTCTGGATAAAGCCGGTGCTTATAATATTTTTGGATCCGGAAGTCTGCTGGTGGAGAGAATAAATGGCTGTTTTTATAATGTAGCCGGACTTCCTGTTGTAAAGTTCGTAGATTTACTGGAGAGATTTGGGTATAAAGTTATTAGTTAATTAAGGAGTTGACAGATGCAGGTATTTGATTTTTTCTTGAATGTCATAGGTAGGGATATGGGTATCGATCTGGGCACGGCTACTACCCTGATATATGTAAAAGGCAAGGGAATAGTCCTGGAAGAGCCTTCTATTGTGGCTATTGATAAAGAAAAAAACAATGTGCTGGCAGTCGGCAGGGAAGCCAAAAGAATGGTCGGGAGAACCCCTGAGAATATAGCAGCAATAAGGCCGTTAAAGGACGGAGTAATCGCAGACTTTGAGACCACGGAAAAAATGCTCAGATATTTTATTCAAAAGGTTCATAGAAATATAGCTTTTGCAAGGCCCAGGATCGTCATCTGTGTCCCGTCGGGGATAACTCCTGTTGAAAAAAAGGCAGTTGTTGAGACTACTGAACAGGCCGGTGCAAGGGCGGCTTATATAATTGAAGAACCCCTTGCTGCGGCAATAGGTACAGGTCTGCCTATTGACAAGCCCAGCGGCAGTATGATCATTGATATAGGCGGCGGGACCTCTGAAGTCGCGGTCATATCTTTGGGAGCAATAATCGCAAGTCGATCACTCAGGATCGGCGGCGACGAGATGGATGAAGCTATAATCTCTTATTTAAAGAAGGAACACAATCTGTTTTTGGGTGAGAGGACTGCTGAAAAAGTAAAAATGGAGATCGGTTCCGCTTTTCCGCTTGAGAATGAGAAAAAAATGGAAATAAACGGAAGGGATCTGGTAACAGGGCTTCCCAAGACAATTATTATTACCAGCCAGCAGATGAGAAAAGCATTAGAGAAGGAACTAAGTGATATCATAAATTCTATTGTTGAAGTACTGGATATTACACCCCCGGAACTTGCTTCAGATATAATGAAAAGAGGCATTGTTTTAGCTGGAGGAGGAGCACTGCTAAAGGGGATAGCTGAAAGGATCAGCAGGGAGACGCATTGCAAAGTGATTCTTGCAGATGATCCCATAGCAGCAGTAGCGATGGGTGCGGGAAAGTGTGTAGAAGATTTCAATGCTTATAAAAAATATCTAAAGTTTTCAAAATAACTGATTTTACATTCAACCTATATATTTACTAATGGCTACATTAAATAGAAGATTTAGATACTTTATTATTCTGATTATTATAATCATTTTATGTCTGGTAATAATTACTATAAGTTTTAGACAGTCTGAACTGGTCCAAAACGTAAAAGCCGGGACTATTGATTTTTTTAAACCGGTCCAGGAAAAGCTTATTTCATTTTTTAGTCCAGTGACCCGCTTTTTTAACTCAATAAGGGATTACATAAATCTAAGGGACAAATACCTGGAACCCCAAAAAGAAAATTCAGAACTCAGGCAGGGATATAATGAAAATATTAATCTCAAGGTTGAGAATGATGCATTAAGAAAACTGCTGGGTATGGAGCTGAGGAAAGATTATGTGACCATACCCGCAAGGGTAATAGGCTATTATGAAAATAAATGGCAGTCTGAGATTATTTTGAATGTCGGTAACAGTGTAGGGGTGCTGGAGGGAATGGCAGTTGTTAATGAAGATGGATTGGTAGGGATGGTAATAGTGGCCGGTAATGATTCATGTAATGTGAGGCTAGTAAATGATCCCCAGACCAATATCGGAGCAAGGATCTTATCTTCAAGAAAGATCGGTATTATCGAAGGGGGCCAGGATAGAAAGATCAGCCTTAATTATATTTTAAGTGAAGAGCCGGTATTTAAAGGGGATATAATAATTACATCGGAATATGGAAATTTTCCCAGCGAGATCTTAATAGGCCGGGTAAGTAAAGTATCCGAAGATGCAGGCGACCTGTATAAATCAATTGAAATCGAACCTTTTGTAGATTTTAAAAGCATAGAGTATGTTCTGGTGATAAAAGAATAAGATACTGTTTGTAAACCATGAAGACTTTTTATAAAATCTTGCATTTCTTTATACTGATAGTATGTTTGCTGCTGCAGATAGTCTTTTTTGAACATTTAAAATCATTTTCTATGAACTTTGATTTGATAATGGTGGCTATAATAGCAGTTTCTCTGTTTGACGGTGTTTTTTGGGGAATGCTGTTCGGATTCGCAATCGGAATGGTACTGGATCTTTCGGTAGGAAATATCGTGGGAATAAGTGCATTTATCTATTCTTTAAGTGCTTTTGCCGCAAACAAGCTTGTTTCGGAAGAATTCAGAAATAGACTTTTAAATTATTTGTTTATTGTTTTTTTGATTACGGAATCAAATATTCTAATGGTAAGCCTGATACGCTACCTGTTTAATTCTAATAGTAATTTGCTCAGGATAGGAGTAGAAATGATGACCGCGCCTGCCTGCAATATTATATTGATGTTTATTCTCTTTCCTGTTATAAGGGCTGGTATGAGAGGAGATATAGAACTTGAACTCAAATATAAAGATAAGATTTAGAGTATTTATTTATTTGCTGGTATTGATGCTGATCGTGCTAATATTAAGACTTTTCTTCCTGCAGATAATGAGCGGGGAACTATATGCGGAATTGGCTTCTGAGAGTATTGCCAGGGAAAAGACAGTTACAGCACCCCGGGGGGATATTTATGACCGGAATGGGAAATTAATAGTCAAGAGTGTTCCGGTCACTGCAGTGGCTGTAGAGCCCCATATTGTTTTAGAGAATGAAGATGTATTAGAGGCCCTCAGCAGTTGTTTGAATATGCCTTATAAAGATATAGAAGAAAAATTAAACATGAGTAATCTGTCCTATATTGACAGAGTTATTTTAAAAACAGGTATAGATTCTGCTGCTATGATCTATCTTAAAGAAAACAGCAGCAGCCTGCCCGGGGTGGAAGTAGTTGATGTATATCTAAGAGAATATAATTTCAGTTTTCTGGCGTCACATTTGCTTGGATACACCGGAGAGATAGATGAAGAAAGGCTGATGTCAAAAGAATATACAGATGATTACGAAGGCGGGGATCAGATAGGACTTACCGGCCTGGAAGAGACTTATGAGAGCATACTCAGGGGAAAAAAAGGCAGAGTAGTCTACGAAGTCGATCCTTTGGAGAGACCGGTAAATGTGCTGGAAGAAACTGATCCAATTTGCGGAAATGATCTGTATTTGACAATTGATATTGACCTGCAGAGAGTTGTGGAGGATATTTTATACCAGTCTATTTTAAGTGTAAGATTAAAAAAAGATAGAAATACAGACGAGTATTATAAAGTACCGGGCGGGGCGGCAGTGGTACTGGATCCCAGGAATGGCCAGATACTGGCTATGGCCAGCTACCCTCCTTTTGACCCGGGGTTGTTTGTAGGAGGTATATCATATGCCGATTGGGAATATTTAAATGACCCACAATATTGCTTACCTTTAAATAACAGGGCAGTTTTGCCTTTTCCTCCGGGTTCTGTAATAAAAATAGTTACAGCTTACGCTGGGCTTGCCGAAGATATAATAAGCGAAAGAACAAGTTTAAATTGTGCCGGAGTGTGGCTGGGGCTTGGGGAAAATTTTCCAAAAAGCTGCTTGTCGGTTCATGGAAATCTTGACATCAGAGGCGCTATTAAAAATTCCTGTAATATTTATTTCTATCAGGTCGGGTATGGACTTTTTAATAAATTTGATAATACCGAAGAACTTCTACAGAAATATGAAAGAATATTTGGTTTTGGTACTGCAACAGGGATAGATCTGCCTTATGAGGACGAGGGTCTGGTTGGAGATAAAGAATGGAAAGAAGATTATTTTAAAGGCCAGCCGGAAGATTCTGGCTGGTATCCCGGCAATACTGTGGATATGGCTATAGGGCAGGGATATTTAGAGGTAAGCCCGCTTCAGATGGCGCAGGCATTTTCAATAATTGCAAACCGTGGTGTAAAATTTAAGCCTTACCTGGTTAAAGAGGTAAGAGACAGCCAGGGGAATTTACTTGTGGATAATTCTATATCTGAATACCAGGATCTGGATCTAGATGGACGTCTCCTGGAAATTATAGAAGATGGGCTGGTTCAGGTAGTCGGTCCCGGAGGGACCGCTGCAGGTGCTTTCAGCAGTTTCCCGTTAGATGAGGTACCGGTAGCAGGAAAGACCGGCACTGCGGAGTTTCCTCCTAAACAAAATTATGCCTGGTTTGCGAGTTATGCTCCCGTAGGAGATCCTGAATATGTAGTAGTAGCAATGCTTGAAGAAGCAGGTTCCGGCGGAAGTAACGTTGCCCCTATTGTAGAAGAAATATACAGGTATCTTAATATTGAATAATTAGTAATTACAAATGATAAAAAGAAGAAAAAATAGTTTTAATGATTTTGAGAACCTCGGCGAGAGTAGAAGAAGAATAAGGTTTGACTTTTTATTGTTTTTCTTAGTGATCGCAATAGCTTCATTTGGAGTTCTGATGATTTACAGTGCCACCAGAGAAACTCTTCCCGGGGGAGTGACTGATCCTCAAAATTACTTGAAAAAACAATTAATAGGAATGGCTGCCGGTATTGTTATATGTGTCGCATTCCAATTTATAGATTACAGAAAGATCAGGAAGTTCTGGTGGCTGGCTTTTATTATAGGTATACTACTACTGGTATCCGTACTTATTTTTGGTTATGAGGTGTATGGATCAAAAAGCTGGATAGATTTAAGATTCTTTACTGTTCAGCCTTCAGAATTTTCTAAAATTTTTATGGTAGTGTCGTTGGCTGCGATTATGTCAAAATGGCGGGGCGAAAAAGTATACAGCGTTACATTTAAGAAAATTGCCATTTCATGTGCGGTGACTTTTATATTTATTATACTGGTCCTGCTTGAACCGGATTATGGGACCGCAATGATTTATTTTATAGTTTATATAGGCTTATTATTTTTATCCGGGGCTAATTTTCTGTATTTGCTGTCAATAATGGGGCTGACTATTGGAGGGTTTTTCCTGGCTCTTAAAGCCGGATTTATAAAGCAGTATCAACTGGATAGGATTTTAGTGTTTTTAAATCCCGGGGCATCAAGTGAGGGTGCCAGCTATAACTTGTTTCAGTCCAAGCTGGCAATCGGCTCCGGAGGCCTTTTAGGGAAAGGCCTGTTTTTAGGAAAACAGACAAATTTGAATTATATTCCAGAGCACCATACTGATTTTATATTTTCTGTTATTGGAGAAGAACTGGGATTTCTTGGGGCACTGGTGGTAATATTAGTTCTTGGCGTAATTATCTGGAGATGTTTTTATATAGCGTTAAATTCTTCTGATAGCTTTGCCATGCTTCTGGGTGGAGGCGTGGGTCTTATTATCTTATCACAGGTAATCATAAATATAGGTATGACTATAGGTATAATGCCTATTGTCGGTATTCCCCTGCCTTTCTTAAGCTCCGGAGGTTCCAGCCTTATAAGTCTGCTGCTGGGCATTGGTCTGGTAGAAAATATTTACGTATGGAGAGAAGAAAGAAAGGACCATGAGATAGCTTATCAGCGGTTCAGGTAATCTATAAATCTTTAGGATAATTAAATATGAAAGATATAAAAAGGCTTGATTTTGCCCTGCTGGAAAATATTCTGGAAGGTATTGAAAAACCGGGCAGGTATATAAACAGTGAAATCGGGACAAAAAGCAAGGAATTAGATCTTAGGAGAGACTCTTATGATCTGGTGTTTTTGGCCCTTGTATTTCCTGATATATATGAAGTAGGCATGTCCAATCTGGGACTTCAAATATTATATGACATAGTAAATAAAAATAGAGATTATACGGCAGAAAGAGTTTTTGCTCCCTGGATTGATTTTGAAAAAAAACTAAGGGAAAATAATTTAAAAGTATTTTCATTGGAAAACAGGATATTCCTAAACTGTTTCGATCTTATTGGATTTACTGTTCAGCATGAACTTCTTTATTCTAATATATTAAACATGCTTGATCTCGGTGGAATAAATATAAGATCAGAAAATAGAAAAGAAAGATTCCCCCTTGTATGTGCCGGAGGGCCTGCGGCTGTAAATCCCCAGCCTCTTTCAGAATTTATGGATTTTATGGTTATCGGTGATGGTGAAGAAGTGATAATGTCCATACTAGAAATGGTAAAAGCATACAGAGACAAAAACAAAAATAAAGAATGGTTCTTAAAGGAGATCAGCAGGCTGGACGGGATATATGTTCCGGGACTTTACAGGTTCTACTACTATCCGGATGGCAGGATCAAAAGCATTGAACCAGTAAAAAAGATAAAAAAATCAACAATAAAGGATTTAAATAAGTTTAGTATAGTCCAGGACCCTGTAATACCTAATATTAAACCGGTCCACGACAGATTTGCGGTAGAGATCATGAGGGGCTGCGGCAGGGGCTGCAGATTCTGCCAGGCAGGTATGATTTACAGACCGGTACGGAACAGAGAAGTCAAATCTCTGATCAGGCAGGCGACCGCAGGTATTAAAAATACGGGTTACGATGAAATCTCATTTTTGTCATTATCTTCATCAGATTACAGGGATATTGAATATTTGCTTGATAGGATCACATTTTCTTCAAAATCAAAAAAGCTGTCGTTTTCACTGCCGTCTATAAGGTTTGACAGCCTTAGCCTGAGACTGGTAGAGCTTATCCAGAGCGGAAGAAAAACAGGTCTGACTTTTGCTCCTGAAGCAGGGAGCCAGAGGATGAGAGATATAATAAATAAAAACATCAAAGAAAGTGAAATGCTGGATTGCATAAAAATAGCTTTCAGCAAAGGCTGGGAAAGGATAAAACTTTACTTTATGATAGGATTACCGTTTGAAACCGATGGGGATATTGTTCAGATAGTGACTCTTATAGAAAAGATAATCCGTACGGCCAGGAACAACTTTCACCGTAATAAACTATCAAGATTAAAGATCAACGTCAGTATAAATGCATTTTGCCCTAAACCCTTTACGCCGTTTCAGTGGGTCTGCCAGGATGACATCGGGAAACTTAATGATAAATTTGGTTATATTCTAAAAAATATCCCCAGGCGGTATGTAGACATAAGCTGGACCGATTCCAGAAAAAGTATTATAGAGTGTGCATTGTCCAGGGGCAATCAGAGAGTTGGGGTAGTCGTAGAAGGTGCCTGGAGAAGAGGAGCCAGGTTTGACAATTGGACGGATTGTTTTAAACCCGGTATCTGGGAAGACGAATTTAAGAAAGCCGGTCTGGATATTGATTTTTTTACTACCAGAGGTTTTTCAAGCAGTGAAATATTACCCTGGGATGTCATAGATATCGGGGTCAGCAAGAAATTTTTACTTAAGGAATATGATAGATCAAAAAAATGCAGATAGGACCAGGATAAGATTTAAGTTCTGTAAGAAAGATGAATTTAAGTATTTATCCCACCTGGATATCACCAGGATAATAATGCGGGCTTTAAGAAGAGCGGAGTTCAAGGTTGAGTACAGTCTGGGGTATAATCCAAAACCTAAAATAATTTTTAGCCTTCCGACTCCGCTGGGAGTAGAGAGTATGGCTGAGTATTCGGACGTACTGCTTGACCAGAGAATTGGCGGGCAGGAGTTCAAAAAAAGGGTCAATTTAAGACTCAAGCCCCAGATACAGGTTATAAAAGCTAAAAAGATAGCAGCGGAAACAGTCAATCTTATGAATGACATAGCAGTAAGTCTTTACAGTTTCAGGCTCGAGTCTCGCTCTGCCGATAAAAGACTGTTGGAAAGATTTTACACGGATATAAAAGGGGATTTAAAGACCGAGTCTGATTTTTCCCGTTCGATATTTGATCTGGAGATAACGCAGGATAAGGCCGGTTTTCATATTTTTTTTCTAAAACTTTTTGGATATGCTAAAATTTTTATAAAAGAGAATAATGAATTTTTTAAATTCAACAATTTTTACAAATATTTTATGGATTGGTTAAAGGATTATAAAATAGATGTCAAAGGGGTAAAAAAGGAAGAATTATTTGTATTAAGAAAAAACATACTTAAGACACCTATGGAGGTAGTATAAGAATACAGAAAAGGAGATCGGGTAAAATTGAACAAAGAAATGTTAATAAGTCTGGATAAAAATGAGACAAGAGTTGCCATTCTGGAATCAAAACGTGTAACCCAGCTTTATTTTGAGCGCAAGAATAAGAAATCTTTAGTTGGAAATATCTATATAGGGAAGGTTAAAAATGTACTTCCCAGTCTTAATGCAGCTTTTGTAGATATTGATGAGGATAGGAATGCGTTCCTGTATATAAACGAAGTCGGTCTTGATATGGATATTGATGATGGGGGAGAGATCCCCAAAAAGATACAGTATGTTTTAAAGCCCAATCAAATGGTGATGGTCCAGGTAACAAAAGATCCGATGAAAACAAAAGGTGCCAGACTTACAACTTTTATATCAATACCCGGTAGATATCTTGTTTTGGCACCTTTTAATACCGGTATAGGTATTTCAAGAAAACTCAGTGATAAAGAAAGGGAGAATCTGAGAAAACTTACTGAAGAGCTGAAAAATAAAGATTACGGCTTGATCGTGAGGACTGCTGCCAGAGAAGCGGATAAAGTTAAATTAATAAAAGATTTAAAGCAGCTTAAGAAAAATTGGAATAATATAGAGCAAAAAGCTTCTGATTTAAGCAAGCCGAAACTAATTGCCAGTGAGTATTCTCTTATTATAAAAATAATGAGAGATGTATTTTCAGAAGAATTCAGCAGCATATATGTGGATAAGAAGGTGACCAAAAGAGAAATAATCAAATATTTGAAATCTATAGGAGCTAAATTCAACAATATAATATTATATCACGGCAAAGAAGATTTGTTCGAAGCTTTTAATGTCAATGAGGCAATAGAAAGTGCTCTGGAAAGAAGGGTATGGTTAAAGTCCGGAGGTTTTATAGTTATAGACCATGGAGAAGCAATGACTTCAATTGATGTCAATACCGGTAAGTATACTTCAAGTAAAAGTTCAGCTCAAACTATACTAAGGACCAATATGGAGGCAGCCGAGACTATTACCAGTCAACTAAGACTCAGGGATATTGGTGGAATAATAGTAATTGATTTCATTGATATGGTCAGTGAAAAGGACAAAAAAAAAGTTCTTGCCAGATTCATGCAGTGCCTTGAAAATGATAGGACTAAAACCGAAGTTTTACAATTCTCAAAATTTGGAATTCTGGAAATGACCAGAAAGAACGTTTCTGACGGGATTCTGGGTACGATGTGTAAGGTCTGTCCCTGCTGTGAGGGTTCGGGATATATAAAATCCGAAGACACCATAACACTTGAGACTGAAAGAAAAATAAGAAAACTTGCTAAGGAAAGTAATGCCAAAGGTTTTTTAGTAAGATTAAATACTGCAATTGCATCACTTGTAATAGGCCCCAAGGGAAAGAATCTAAAACATCTTGAAAATATAACCAAAAAATATATAGATATCCAGGGTGACCCTAAACTGCCGATGAATTCTTTCATAGTGGTTGCTGAAGGTTCCATTGCTGAAATAAAAGAAGCTGCCAAGCCATTTAAAGTAGGTGATATTCTGGATTTATTGGTAGAGGAGCCCTACCTTTATAATAAAATTGATGCTATTTCCAGAGTCAACGGATTTGTCATACAGATCATTGAAGGAGGCAAGTACTTAGGTCAGAGAATAAAGGTTGAAATCAAATCCGTATCCAGGACAAGTGCAGTTGCTGAGATTTCCGGTTAGGATGAGCCAAAAGGTAATAAATTTCAAAAATTGACAGATTTGTATGGTATATGTTAATATTGCAGTCTGTAATTTATAGATAATGGATGGAGGATAAAAATTTACGCGATAGTAACAAGCGGCGGAAAACAATATAAGGTTGAAGAAAACAAAAATATAGTAGTAGAGAGAATTGAAGGCAAAGAAGGGGATAAGATAACACTTGCAGATGTTAATCTTATAAGTGATGGCAAGAAAATAGAGATCGGGACGCCTTTACTGTCAAAAGCTATGGTCAAAGCTACTATAAAGAAACAGATAAAGCAGGATAAGGTAATTGCTTTTAAATATAAGCCCAAGAAAAGGTACAGAAGAAAAGTGGGGCACAGGCAGTTACTTACTATACTGCATCTGGATAAAATAAGTGTAAAGTAAATAATAATAGGGGAAACTTATGTCAAGCAAAAAAGGTGTAGGAAGCAGCAGGAACGGAAGAGACAGCAATCCAAAGTTTTTAGGTATAAAAAAATCCGGAGGCCAGCTGATCAGTGCCGGAAATATTATAGTAAGGCAAAGAGGTACCAAATATAAGCCGGGTATTAATGTGGGTATAGGCAGGGATCATACTCTTTTTGCAAAGGCCGACGGCAGAGTTGAATTCATAAAAAGAAGTAAAAAAGGTAAAACAATAAATATCATTACTGCATAATAATTCTCCGGAGTCTTGTTTGAACTTTAAAAAACCTGGTAATATACTGCGGTCAAGCTGCTGTAACGTCAGATTAACCATCCTTTAAAAATACTCCAGTATTCTTTGTAATTTTCGCAATGAAATTCCGTCCGGTAATTTATGATTTCTAAGTTTGTTATATTTTTAAGTATTCTATAAAATACTCAGATATAGCAGTAATCTCAAATTTATTGGAAGCCTTGTTGAATTTTAGTCGTGATATCATTTGGTAAAGAAAACATATGGAATATTTAGAGTTTTTTGGAATCGGAGTATTAGGGGGGACGATAGCAGGGTTTTTGGGAATAGGCGGCGGCATATTGGTCCTCCCCATTTTATTATATATTGCCAATGTAGAGGTAAAGATTGCTACGGCAATATCGGTACTGCAGACCTTCTTTGCCGGCTCTTTTGGGACATTATTTAATTACCTGCAAAAAAATATTAATCCCAGATTCGCATTAGTTTTTGGCCTGTCTAGTGCTGTTAGTTATTTTCTTGGTTCATATTTTACTAAATATATACCCGATACAGTCATAAAGATCATCTATATTTGTGTTACGATTTTAGCCATAGGGCTGTTTTATATAAGAAGCGGCAGTAATGGCGGTATTGAAAAAAACAAAATTGCAGTAAATCTTGTTCCGGATAGAATGGCTTATATTAAGATTATCCCTATTTCTTTAGCGTCAGGTTTTATTTTTGGTTTGCTGGGAATCGGGGGAGGGTCACTTTATGTACCGCTTCTCATGTTTCTATTTGACTTCCCTTTAAAAATTGCTATCGGCACTTCTCTTATGATCATATTCTGCAGTTCAATATTTGGAGTCGCAGGAAAGCTGCTGGTGGTCAGATTTGATTTCTTTTTAGGACTTTCAGTAGCTCTGGGTTCCATTGCAGGGTCCAGAATCGGGACATATCTGAATATAAAAATAAAACCAAAGATTATTAAAATCACTTTTATAGTAATTCTGGTTTTAGCCATAATCAGAGTAGCATTGGATTTATTCTATAATTTTACCGGCAGGCAGTTATTTTTTTAAATTAGAATTTTAACTTATGTATATTTTAGATTTATAGAAACTTGTTTATTATTTAAAAATCGATGGGTTTTATTTACTTGACTCGGTAAATTCTTTCTGTAATATTTAAGTAACATATTAAAAAAAGATTTTTTTATAGACATCAAAGCGGGGAAGACTTATGAAGGGGAAAATGAAAGCACATCTGTTCTACGGTCCTGGGGATATAAGATATGAGGATATAGATATACCCCCGATAGGGAGTGGCGAAGCTCTGGTGAAAATAAAAAGCGCACTTACCTGCGGCTCGGATGTAAAGACCTATAAGAGAGGCCACCCTACCATGATAAAAAAGGCTTCAGTATTCGGACATGAATGGGCCGGCGACATTGTGGAGATAGGTGATGGAGTGGATAATTTCAAAGTAGGAGACAGGATAGCAGCAGTAAACAGTGTACCCTGCTATGAGTGCTATTATTGCAAAATCGGAAGATATTCTATTTGTGAGAATCTGGTATACAACAATGGCGCCTATGCCGAGTACATAAGGGTGCCAAAAAATATATTGGCAAAAAACGCATACAGGATACCAGATGGTACAGATTACAGGGAAGCTGCGCTGCTGGAACCGCTGTCCTGTGTGGTTCACGGCGTAGAGCAGTCCGATATCCGGGCCGGAAGTAGTGTAGCGGTCAACGGTGCAGGGCCCATCGGGCTTATGTTTGTAGTACTGGCAAAACTGAACGGTGCGGTTGTGATATCAGTAGATTTATCGGAGGAGAGATTGGGATATGCCGGTGAGTTCGGAGCGGATCATACTATTAACGGCAGCAGGGCTGCTGACCAGGTACGCGCGGTTAAGGAATTAACCGAAGGAGGTAGAGGTGTGGATGTTGCAATCGATGCCACGGGGATTCCCGAAGTATGGGAGATGACTATAATGATGGGTAGGAAGGGAGCGGTTATAAATCTATTCGGAGGCTGTATGCCTGATACCTCTATTAATATTGATACCGGCCTGCTTCACTACTCGGAGCTGAATATAAAAGGCGTATATCACCATACTCCGGACCATGTCAAGAAAGCATTTGAACTTATAACCTCAGGAAAGGTCAATGCAGCAAAATTCATAACAGCGGATATGCCCCTTGAAAAACTGGTAGAGGCATTGGAGCTTATGGGTAAACGGAAAGGCATAAAATATAATATAAAATAAGATGACTATGAAAGCTTTGTTTTGTTACAGCAAGAATAAATTTAAGCTGGAAGAAATAGACAGGCCCGAGATACAGGAAGACGAGATGTTATTAGAGATGATATATACAGGCCTTTGCGGTTCTGATATTGTAAAAATATTTGACCCTGAAATAAAAAAACCGGCAGTATTCGGGCATGAAGTAGTCGGGAAGGTGATTGAGACCGGAAAGAATGTAACCGGGTTTAATGTAGGTGATATTGTTGCGGCGGCTCATCATATACCCTGTTACAGCTGTCATTACTGCCTGCACGGCAATCATTCTATGTGCAGGCACTTTAAGGAGACAAATATATATCCGGGTTCATTCTGCCAGTATATAAGGCTGTCAGATGAACATATAAGGTACACAACTTTTAAAATACCCCGGGGTACTGATCTTATTGAATCATTATTTATAGAACCCCTGGCCTGCTGTATAAGAGCTGTGGATAAAATATTTTTTAGGAAAAATGATATATTTTCTGTGGTGGGAACCGGAGTTATCGGAATGCTGTTTATCCAGCTGGTAAAACTTTCAGGAGGCAGGGTGATAGCAATTGATCTGGACAGCAGCAGGTTATCCCGGGCCAGGGATATGGGGGCAGAACATATTATAAATCCATCAAGCCGGAACACTTTAAGAGAAGTAAAAAATATTACTGAAATAGGTGCGGATGTCGCCATACTTACTGTTACCAATAAAAACACTATGGGTGAAGCTCTCTCCTATGTCAGAGACGGCGGGACAATTATTATTTTTGGAGCTTCAGGGAAGGAAAGCAGAATAGAGGTTGATTTTGAAAAAGTATATAAAAAGGAACTAGTCATAAAAAGCTCTTATTCTGCGACTCCTGAAGAGTTAAAACTTGCTTATGATATGGTAAGAAGTAAAAAAATAGATCTGTCTTTCTTGAAATCGGAACCCATACTGCTTTCAGATTTTAAAAAAGGTCTTGATCTGATGCTGGAGAGAAAGATATATAAGGCTATTTTTAAACTGTGATAATAGCAAATAAGTCTGGTAGGATTTCAGGATCTGACCGGAGAAAAAAACAGGTGTGAATAATTATGTTTTTAGATGAAGCTAAGATCAATGTAAAGGCGGGAGACGGCGGAAGCGGCATTGTCACCTTTTTTAAATTAAAAAGTGGGACTAAAAAAGTTCCCAGTGGAGGAAATGGAGGAAAGGGCGGAAATGTGACCATGGAAGCCACTAGGAACTTAAGTACTTTATATGGATTTAAAAAAAAGATTCATTTTAAAACTGAAAACGGCAGCAGGGGGCAATCAAACAATAAAAACGGTAAAAATGGAGAGGATCTGACTATAAAAGTGCCTGTTGGAACAGTGATCAGAGACAGCAGTGGAAATATAATCGCAGATCTGGAGAACTGCGAAAGCAGGGTGGTCATAGCTGAAGGTGGAATGGGAGGCAGGGGAAATTCAAGTTTTGTATCTTCAAAGAGAAGGTTTCCGGCATTTGCGGAAATAGGAGAGAAGACAGAAGATTTCTGGATCAATCTGGAGCTCAGGCTTGTTGCCGATGTCGCGCTGGTCGGATTTCCAAATTCGGGCAAATCAACTATAATAAGCCGGATATCAGCAGCAAGACCGAAGATAGCTGATTATCCCTTTACCACTTTAACTCCCAATCTGGGTATGGTCACAGTAAATAATGAAGATTTTGTGGTTGCCGACGTTCCAGGATTAATAAAAGGGGCTCACAGGGGAATCGGTCTGGGTGATAAATTTTTAAGACATATAACCCGGACTGCAGTACTGGCCATAGTTTTAGACGGACAGAGGATTATAGATAAAATACAGGATATAGTAGAGACTTTTGATATTTTAAGAGAAGAGATAAGGCTATATAATATTGATGTATATAAAAAAGATTATGTGGTTTTAATAAATAAGATTGATTTGTTCCCGGACAGCGGTAAATTAGACGGGATCAGGAAAGTTATTGAGAGAAAAAGCGGTAAAAGTGTTTTCCCGGTGTCTGCAGTTACAGGGAAAGGCCTTGATAAATTAATATTGGATCTATATAAAAGAGTAACAAAATACAGAAGGAAGCTCAAAGAGGATGAAAGCCGCCGGTCCGGCAGAGGAGAGGAAGTAAAGACCTACAGGCTGGATGAAAGAAATCTGGGAATGGAAAAAATTGGAATTGAGAAGACCAATAGAGAATATGTTGTAAGAAATAAGAAAATAGAGAGAATGGTAGCTATGACCGATCTGGATAATGAAGAAGCATTGGATTATTTAAAGCACAGACTCAAGAAAATGGGTATTGCAGACAGGCTGAAAAAGATGGGTATTGAAGAGGGAAGTACCGTGATTATCGGAAATCTGGTTTTTTCACTTATAGAATAAATTTTACTTTTAGGATAAAAAATGACAGGTAAAAAAAGATTTTTAAAAAATATAAAAAAAATAGTTGTAAAGATAGGTTCCAGCAGTCTTACTTTAAAAACAGGCGGACTGGACAGGATCAATATAGAAAAATTCGTAAATGAAGTAAGCTCTCTTATCAAAAGAGATATTGAGGTAATAATAGTTACCAGCGGAGCCATAGCTGCCGGTCTGGAAGATTTAAATATATTAAAAAAACCGGAAGATATAACTATGCTTCAGGCTGCTGCGTCTATAGGCCAGGTGGAACTTATGAAGCTTTATGGTAACCTGTTTTCAAATAATGGCCTGAAAATAGGCCAGATACTGCTTACTCAGGAGGATACCACCAGAAGAGAGCAGTATCTGAACATTAAAAATACCATAAAGAACTTAATTGACTTAAATGTTGTTCCCTTAATAAATGAAAACGACAGTGTGGCCGTAGATGAAATAAAGTTTGGAGATAATGATGAACTTGCCGCCCTGGTCTCAATTCTAGCAGAGGCGGATGTTTTGGTGATTTTAACTGATATTGACGGTATGTATGACAGAAATCCCAGGATTTATACCGATGCAAAACTTATTTCATATATAGATAAGATAGATAAGAATATTGAGAATTCAGCGGGAGGTATCGGTTCGATTTACGGCAAAGGCGGAATGGAATCCAAAATAAAAGCGGCAAAGATATGCTCATTTTCGGGCATAAAGACAATAATTGCCAACAGCAGAAGAAAAAATGTACTTGATAAGATCATTGCCGGTGAGGATGTGGGGACTTTTTTTGCCCCCCAGACTGTAAAAAAGGTAAAAAGTATAAAGAAATGGATAGCTTTTGGTATGAAGACCAAAGGTGATATAGTAGTTGACAGAGGAGCAGAAGAAGCCGTGTTAAATAAAGGTAAAAGCATCCTGGCAGTCGGTGTGGTAAAAGTCGACGGTAAGTTTAACAAGGGTGATACATTGAAAGTGTTTTCGATGGACGATAAGCTGATTGCCAAGGGAATCAGTAATTTTTCCAGCGGGGATATAATAAAAATAAAGGGTAAAAACCAAAAGAAGATATTGTCCGAATTTGATGATTCAATGTGCGGAGAAGTGATACACAGGGATTGCCTGGTAGTCTTCAAGGATTAAATTTAACCGCTGGTTTTGTGTTATAATAACTAAAAATTAGGAGAGTTTATGGATGTAGTCTTAGAAATGGCAAAAAGAGCAAAAGAAAGTACCGGCCTTATTTCAAATGCAGATACTGCGGTCAAGAATAAAATACTATCTGATATTTCAGAGCACCTTGTTGACAGTGCCGAAGAGATTATAAAGGAAAATGAAAAGGATTTAAAAAAATCAGTCCGGGAAGGAATATCCAAAAGTTTGCTGGACAGGTTAAGATTTGACAGATCCAGAATAGTAAAGAAAGCAGAAAGCATAGATAAGGTCATTAGATTTACTGATCCAGTGGGAGAGGTCATTTTTGGATATGATCTTGCCAATGGGTTGATCCTGAAAAATATCAGAGTCCCGTTGGGAGTCGTAGGAGTAATATATGAAGCCAGGCCGGATGTTACAGTGGATGCTTCGGTTCTGTGTTTAAAAGCGGGAAATTGTATCATTTTAAGGGGAAGCTCCCATGCGTTAAATACAAATAAAAAGCTGGTTGAGGTAATGGGCAGGGCCCTGGAAAATAATAATTTTCCGCAGAGTATAATACAGATCATCCCGACTGCCGGCAGGGAAGATGCGGTCAGGTTAATGCAGCTAAGGCAATATATAGATGTTCTTATTCCAAGAGGAGGTAAGAATCTAATTGACAGCGTGGTGGAAAATTCAAAAGTACCGGTAATCGAGACCGGTATTGGAAACTGTCATGTATATGTTGATAATATGCTGGAAGGCTTGAGTACGGATATTATCTCGGAAATAATAATAAATTCAAAAACACAACGTCCGAGTGTCTGTAATTCAGCTGAGAAACTGCTGGTGCATAAGGATGTTGCCGGAAAATTACTGCCCTTGGTGCTTGAAAAACTCAAATCTGAAAATGTAGAGCTTTTGGGCTGCAGTAAGTCCAAAAAGATTTATCCATCCCTCAAACCGGCCTCTAAAGAAGACTGGTATAAGGAATATCTGGACTATAAAATGGCGGTAAAAGTTGTTGAAAGCATAGAGGAAGCTGTAAAACATATAAATAAATACGGTTCCCATCATACTGAGGCTATTATCACATCAAGTTATCGGAGTTCAATTTATTTTACTGCCGGGATAGATTCATCCACAATTTTTGTCAATGCTTCCACCAGGTTTACGGACGGTGAGCAGTTCGGAATGGGTACAGAAATCGGAATAAGTACCCAGAAGCTTCACTGGCGCGGACCCATGGGATTAAGAGAACTGACCACTAATAAGTTTATAGTATTGGGTAATGGCCAGATCAGGGAATAATATGGAAAAAAGTGACAAGCTTGGTAAAAAAATTGGTATTATGGGCGGAACATTTAACCCTATTCATAACGGCCATTTAGTAACTGCCCAGGAGGCATTAAGTCAATTTAAGCTGGATAAAGTGATTTTTATACCAACAGGTGATCCGCCGCATAAAATTAAAAAAGAAATAGCCGATGCCGAGGATAGGTATATAATGACTGTGATCGCCACTTCTTCCAACAGCAATTTTTTTGTTTCAAGAATGGAAATAAACAGAAAAGACAAATCATATACCATAGATACGGTCCGGCAGCTCAAGAAGATGTATGGTGAGAATTCGTCACTGTATTTCATTACCGGCGCTGACGCTATTTTAGAAATACTGACCTGGAAAAATACCAGTGAAATAATCTCACTCTGTAAATTCATAGCTGCGACCAGGCCGGGGTATGACCTGACAAGGATAGAGGACTTAAGAAAAAAGCTTTTCAGCAGCAGTGAAGCTTCATATAAAAAAATATATATAATGGAGATACCTGCTTTATCTATTTCTTCGACTGATATAAGAAATAGAGTAAAAAGCGGGCGGCCGATAGATTACCTGCTTCCTGAGGGGGTTAGTAATTACATATTAAAACATGAACTTTATAAATGATCTTGCTTTAGATGCAGGACAAAAAGAATATCTTAAAGGTTTAATTGAAAAAATAAAGTCTATCATGCCTGTTTCTTTATATGAGCATTCTATTAATACTCTGGAATGCGCAGGTATTATTGCCGGCAAATGCCCGGGTGATATAGATGTTTTTAACCTTGGTATTGCATGCATACTGCATGATTATGGTAAAGTATTCAGTTATGAAGAGCTGGTAGAGACAGCGAAAAAGGATAAACTTGAAGTCGGCAGTTTTGTATTAGATTCCCCGCCTTTAATACATGGTTTTGTCGGAGATTATCTTGTTTCAAGGGATTTTAATGTTTCCGAAGCGAAAGTGCTCAAGGCGATTAAATTCCATACCATTGGATACTGCAATATGAGCCTGGAGGATAAGATTTTTTTTATAGCTGACAAAATTGAAAAAAGCAGGGATTATGATGGGGTGGAGAGCTGCAGGGCTCTTGCTTTAAAAAATATTGATTTATGCTTAATAGAGGTTTATAAAAATACTATAATATATATTATAAAAAGAAATAAATTATTGCATCCGGATACCAGTAAGATCTGGAACAATATTTGCGGAGGTATTTAAAATGTCTTTTGATGATGATGAAGAGAAATTTGGAAATAAAGATTTTGATGATGAGGATCTTGAAAATATAAGCAGCAGAAAAAGAGAGTCCGGTAATTTTGAAGATGACTTTTTCAAAGATGAAGATTTTGAATTTGAGGGTCAGGCAGACGAAGATGTCGAGAGCGAAGGTTTTAGAACTAAAAGAATAAAGCAGAAGAAGAGAAGAAGAAGGACTGTCTTTAAGATCATCGGTATAATATTTATCCTGCTGGTTTTGGCTGCCGGATCGGTTTTTGGGTACCGGTATATTAAGAATAGATTTTTCTCTGAGGTAGAAATAGCAGAAGAAGAGAGAATAAGCATACCCAGTTCCCTTGAATTGACTCAGGACATCAATATAGTCATTGCCTGCGCTGACCAGGATCTGCTGGAGCCCGAGGTAAGTTCAATCATATTCTCAAGGTATTACAGTATTGAAGAAAAGCTGATATCACTCTGCATTCCGGTAAAAACATTATTGGATATACCTGGCATAGGTGCAGGGTTAGTGAGTGAGTCGGTAGAAGTAGGCGGCATGGATCTGCTCAGTCTTACCCTGGAGAGGAATCTTGGTATGGATATGGAGGTAAATCATTATATCCTTCTGGACATTTACAATGTAGTCAATAAATTGGATGGAATAAACCTGCAATTAGATGAAGAGGTGACAATTACAAATTATGATGACAATTCGACTTTCAAGATGGAAAAAGGAGAGAACCTGATCGACGGGACCGAAGCAGTAAATTTCCTTAAATATTTCAGCGGTATAGAAGAGGGAGTCCCAATAGGGAATATTACAAAACAAAAGCTGCTTTTAGATGCAGTGATAAGTAAGATTGTGGGAGATAGCGAGGAAAAGCTTTCGGCTAATCTGAACCTGGTCGATGATTTTATGGATACCGATCTGAGTATGGAGGAAAGACTGAAATTGTTTTCCACATTTTCTAAAATAGAATCCGGTAAAAACAACGCCTACCCCTTAAATGTATCATCCGCGGAACTGCCAGAAGAAGGGACAGTATATGTGGTAGGAGATATTTCCGGACTTGCTGAAATATTTGGTATGAAGGAAACTGAATCCGAAGAGGTTCCCGCTGATGTTGAGGAAACAGTTGATGTTACTATACTGAATGGTGAAGGTACCCCCGGTCTTGCTCTGGAAGTGCAGGCGCTTTTAGAAGGTCAGTTATTTGAAAGCGGTAAAAATAAATATAATATACTCGAAGTGGGAAATGCCAATAATTTTGATTATGATATTACTGAAATTGCGGTATATTCAGGTCAATCAAATATAGTAGAGGCTGCAAATGATATAAAAGGTGTCCTGGGAGTCGGCAATATAACGGCAAGAGAAAGCGGAATTGTGGAGTCAGATATCATCATAATTGTGGGGGCAGACTATAAATCCGGGGAAGAAGGAACAGAAGATTCAGAAGAAGCAGGCGGGATTGTAAAAATAAATATTTTGAACGGAGAAGGTACGGCACTTCTGGCAGCTACGGCAGAAGGGATACTTGAGGATTATTTTAATGCCGAGGAAGAAGTCATAGAAGTTGTTGAGACAAAAGATGCCGATAACTACAATTATACGCAGACGGAAATAATATTATTTGATTCAAAAGAGACAGTTAATGATATAGCCCAGCAAATACAGGAAAGGCTGGGTGTGGGGATAATAAAGTATTCTGACAACAATGTAGATAATGTAGACATCAGCATAATTTTGGGGAGTGATTATATAAGTCAGTGATAAAGAGAATAGTTAAGGGCAGAAACCCTAAGCCGAAAATAGCGGATATAAAGGCAATAGTAAAAAAGGTCGCTAGAATAGCTGATGAAAAAAAGGCAGATTATATAAAGATCCTGGATATGAGATCCAGATTGACCATCACCGATTACTTCATAATAATCAGTGCTAGAAACACCAGATTAACCAGAAGGATAGAGGAAGAGATCTGTATAAATCTAAAAAAGAATAAGCGTTATCCCATCAATGTAAGCGGGCTTTCTGAAGGTAACTGGATTCTTGTCGATTATGATGATTTTGTAATCCATATTTTTACAAACGAATTCAAGGAATATTACAGTCTTGAAAAGCTGTGGAGGGATTCTAAAGAGATTAAATGGAGTTAAGCTTATTTAAAATTAATCCGGAAAGGGCCAGATATTGAAAAAAATACCAGCAGATGAGGTCTACAGACCGCATGAAATAGAAAAAAGATTAACCTTAAAATGGGAAAAAGAAAAAATATATTCGTTAAAGCGCAGTAAGGATAATCTGAAATATTATGTCCTTGAGATGTTTCCCTATCCCTCAGGAGAACCTCATATGGGCCATGCCAAAAATTATACCATTGGGGATGTCATAGCCAGAGTTTATTCCAGGAAGGGATACAATGTCCTGCACCCCATAGGATTTGATGCTTTTGGACTTCCTGCAGAAAATGCTGCCATAAAAAGCGGGATACATCCAAAAGAGAGTACAATGGCAAGCATTGAAAAGATGAGAAAAGCTCTCAAGTCTATGGGGATGAGTTACGATTTCAACAGTGAAATAATAACATCCGATCCTGATTATTACAGATGGACACAATGGTTCTTTTTGTTATTCTATAAAATGGGCCTTGCAGAAAAGAAAGAAGCACCGGTCAACTGGTGTAATTCATGCCAGACTGTTCTTGCAAATGAACAGGTCATTTCGGGTAAATGTGAGAGATGTGACAGTCCGGTTGAAAAGCGGGTATTATCCCAGTGGTTTTTAAAAATAACTGATTATGCTCAGAGGCTTCTTGATGATATGGAACTGCTTAAAGACGGCTGGCCTGAAAGGGTCTTAACTATTCAGAAAAACTGGATCGGAAGAAGCGAAGGAGCGCTGGTTGACTTTAAACTTGATGGAAGTGAAGATATCTCTATTCCGGTGTTTACCACCAGGCCTGATACATTATTCGGCGTTACATTTTTTATTCTTGCTCCCGAGCACTCTCTTGTGGATAAAATCATAACGGATGAAAAATATAAGAAAGATGTCAAAAAAGCCAAAGATATAATTTCAGCCCAGAGTGATATTGAAAGGGGTTCAGCTGAGGTTGAAAAAATAGGCTGTTTTACAGGGAGATATGTCATAAATCCTTTAAACGGCCAGAAAGTTCCCATATGGATTACAAACTATGTTTTACTGGAGTACGGGACCGGTGCAATAATGGCAGTTCCTGCTCATGATGACAGGGACTTTGAATTTGCATCCAGATATGGTATCCCCATAAAAGAAGTGATATCCACTGACGGCAAAGATCATAAAAAACTAAATGCTGCATATACCGGTGAAGGGATAATGATAAATTCCGGAAAATTTAGCGGTGTAAGATCGGAAAAGGGAAGAAAGGAAGTCACTTCCTATATTGAAAAAAATAATACGGGCAGTTTTTGTGTAAATTATAAATTAAGGGATTGGCTGATCTCAAGGCAGAGGTATTGGGGCGCTCCCATTCCTATTATATATTGCGACAAGTGCGGTATAGTTCCTGTGCCGGAGAAAGATTTACCTGTACTTCTTCCCTACGATATAGATTTTAAGCCCAGGGGACTTTCTCCGCTTTTTTACTGTGACCGGTTTGTAAATACTGACTGTCCCCGGTGCGGCGGAAAAGCAAAAAGAGAAACGGATACAATGGATACTTTCGTCTGTTCTTCGTGGTATTTTTTAAGATACTGCAGCCCGCATAACGACAATGATGCTTTTGACAGTAAAAAAGTAAGTTACTGGATGCCGGTGGACCAATATATAGGCGGAATAGAACACGCTACAATGCATCTTATATATTCAAGATTTTTTACCAAGGTGCTATATGATAAAGGACTTATAAAATTTAAAGAGCCCTTTATGAAATATTTCCCTCACGGTGTCGTTAATCTAAACGGACAAAAAATGTCAAAATCAAAAGGTAATATTGTCAATCCCTCCGAGATTTACAACAGGTATAGTGCAGATACTTTAAGACTGTACATACTTTTTATGGGCCCTGCTGATAGTCCTGTTGACTGGAGTGACAGTGCGGTAGAAGGAGCCAACAGGTTTTTAAAAAGATTATGGAGGCTCGCAGTCAGAAATATAAAGCTGGCAGGCGGTCCAAAGTCAGCTGGAGGGAAAAGAGGTATATTGGATGAGACTTCAGCAGATATAAAAGAGGAATTCAGGAAAGGAAAATTGACTGATTTTGAAAAGGAGTTATACAGGAAATTACACCAGACCATAAAAAAGGTGACAGATGATATTTTAAATAGATTTAATTTCAATACAGCTATAAGTTCTATTATGGAACTTGTCAATCTGATGTATAAATACCAGGAAGATACCAAAGATGATAAAAAAAGCATTGCTCTGGTGAAAGAACTGACTCAAAAACTACTGATACTGCTGTCGCCGGTAGTCCCATTTATTACTGAAGAGCTATGGCTTAAGGCCGGAAACCCGGGTAGCATCCATAAGGTACCATGGCCTGATTATGATAAGGAAATAGCAAAAGAAGAACTGGTTACCATAATATTTCAGGTAAATGGGAAACTCAGGGACAGGATGGGACTGCCCTTAAATACCTCTGCAGAAGAAATTGAAAAATATGCTCTTTCCTCCGGGAAAGTAAAAAAATTCATAGAAGGTAAAGAGATCATAAAAAAAATATCGGTTCCTAATAAGCTTATCAATATCGTAGTAAAAAACTAAAGAAGATAAGAACATGCCATACTATTTACTGGAAGTCTCTATCAGCTTAAGAATTGAACTGCAGAATGCAGGAAGGTCATCAGGAATTCTGGAAGTTACAAGATTTCCGTCGATGACCACTTCGCTATCTATATACTCGCCACCGGCATTTTTAAGGTCTGTGGCTATTGCCTTGTAACCGGTGACTTTCTTACCCCGGGCTATACCTGCTTCTGCAAGCATCCAGCCCCCGCGGCAGATTGCTGCCACGACCTTGCCCTGAAGAAAAGCTTTTTTTACCAGATCGACCATATCCTTATTGATCCTCATTTTATCAGGAGCGTTTCCTCCGGGAATGATCACTGCAATCACATCGGCAAGATCGATCTGCGATGCGGAAAGGTCTGATTTTAAAGTTACCCCGAATTTACCTTTGTATTCCTTACCTTTTTGTGGACCTACTGTCTCTACGTCGTATCCGGCTTCTTTGAACCTGTAGTAAGGATATACTGCTTCTTCGTCTCTAAATTCATTTTCTATTAATAACAGTATTGTCTTAGTCATAATATTTCCTTTATTAAGGCGTGACTTATTTTATGATTTTATACGCTTATGATTTTCAGCCTTCTTCGTGAAGTTTACAGCTTTTGATAAGAACTCGGTTGCTTCTAATATTTCTATGGCCAGCGGCTTTTTATCACGGGAAAAGTGTATATTAATAGGTCCGGCCTGCTCAACATATTCTATTTCTCCATGTGCAAGTACTACAACTAAAATGTCAGCTTCTCTGCTGTATTCAAACTTCAAAATCACTGCCTTGCTAAAGTTTTATAAAATATTTAATAATAATTATAGTTCTTTATAGTATTCTATTATCATAATAGTTAATCATTGTATCACAATATTTAAATATATCCACTATAAATTGATATTTTTAAATTAAAAAACTGCTTAATATATTTCAGTCGTCCGGGTTTGCGGTATTTAAAGAAACGGCAATATAAAAAAAGATTTTATACTTTGATATTATTAGTTTTATGTTATAATGCATATATGCAATTGTGTAAATAAATGATTAACATCAAATGAATTTACTGGATCTTAAGGAAAAAATAAGCAGGGTAAGATTCTTTATTGATAGAATCAGATATAAGAGAAAAAGACATTTCTATCTTATTGTTCCAGGATTTATTTTCTTAATAGCAGCTGTTTTTCTTATTATTTTCGTAAATCAACAGCTTGAGATCAAGAGGAAGGACAATATTCTCGAAAGTTATTATTCCGGAAGCGGGACGGGTGTTATTAAGCTGGAAAGTGCCGGCAGCACTGCTGATGAAATTGAATTAATGCAGGAGGAAAAAGAAAATATTAAATCCGGAAATACAGAAGATCTGGAAGAGACCGGGGATTATGAAGGCCGGCTGAATGAAAACGGCATTATAAAGGTTTACATCTGCGGCGAAGTCAGAAATCCCGGGGTTTATGATATAGAAAACGGGGCAAGAGTAATAGATCTTTTAGAGATTGCAGGTGGAGAGGGTAAAGATGCCTGTCTTGAGATCATTAATCTGGCAGAGACAGTGTTTGACGGGCAAAGGATATATATTCCATCACTGGAAGAAATAAGCAGCAGTAATTTTCTTTTCTTTGGGAGTGATTATCAGGAAAATCGCAACTACGCGGAAAGCAGGACCATAAATATCAATAATGCAGGTTTAACGGAACTGGAATCACTGCCTGGGATCGGACCCGTTACTGCAAACAATATCATTGAATATAGAAATAAAACAGGCCTGTTTAAGGCGAAAGAAGAAATTAAAAATGTTACAGGCATCGGAGAGAAGAAATATGAAAAAATCAAGAAGTATATATCTATTTGAGTAGTATAAGGCAGAAAGCACTATCATTTCTTCTCAGGGAATTTTATCTTTTCTGGGCTGCAGGATTAACCATAGGAATCTATGCAGGCAGCAGACAAAATTTTTACAACATCTATATCTTTACAGCCGGGACCGCAGTTATTTCGCTGATGGTGATCGTAGAGATTATAATGATAAGAAAGCTTTTAAGACGGGGGCGTCTTTCGGCTGATACTGCCGGCAGCAGCGGTTGCGGTAAATCCATGACTTACGGATTTTTATCCGGAAAAGTATCTGCAGCTGACCGCAAAAGCAATAACCAGAAGCTGACAATCCTTATAGTAGTTCCCTTTTTAATCCTGCTGGTTATCGGAGATTTGATCATCAGTGTACATCAGCACAGGCAAAGTAAAAATATTCTATTATCGATCTATAAAGATAGTAATTTCTGCAGTTATGATATTGTCATAGAAGGAAAGGTGTCAGACCATCCTGATAATGATTTCGGTAGTTTAAATTTTATACTTGAAGTAGAAAGTATATATATTTATGACAACAGCGGGAACCTGGATATATTTTCCGGCGTGAATGAACCCTTGAGTGTCAAGTCGGATAATACAGGAGCTAAATACTTAAGGAGAGATGATTATTTAAGGATCAGGGGAAGTTTGGATGAGACGGACTTTAAAGAATTTAAAACCGGAGATTGCGATTACCTGTACCTTGCTTCTTGCGGTAGAGATGTTGAAAAGATCGAATGTAAAAATTTAATTCAAAGAATATTCGATTTCCGAAGCAGGCTTTACTGTTGTATTAAAAATACCTTTTATGGAAGTTTAAAAATTGAAAATGCCTGCATAGCCGAGGCTGTAATACTTGGCAACAGGAATAATGTCCCTGATTATCTTACAGAATATTTCAAAAGATGCGGCGTATATCACCTTTTTGCCATCTCCGGGCTGCACATTTCTTTTTTCATATCTCTGGTATATTTGCTGGTCAGGAAAATAAAGCCGTCTTTTATTGCGTTCTGTGCTGCAGTTATATTTCTGATCATTTATAATTTTTTAGTCGGAGGAAAAGCCAGCACATTGAGAGCCTCAGTTGTATTTGTTTTTGTCCTTCTAGCTGCAAATTGGAATAGAGAATATAATAACAGATTTTTACTGTATCTTTCCTACATCATAATGCTGCTTTTTAATCCCTGCTTTCTTTATGATCTGGGGTTTTGGATGTCGTATGGTTCGATGGCAGCATTGATTTTTATTTACCCGGCTGTTAAAAAAATAGCCGGTAGGATCTTCCCATTATTAAAACGCAAAAGGAATTATATTATAAAAATCGCCATTATGACTTTTTCAATACAGGCGGTCCTGTTCCCCATTCTGGCTTACTTTTTTAAGGAGGTTTCCCTGATCTCACCGGTCGCCAATATTCTGATACTGCCGGTTTTTTATGTTCTTCTTTTTATATTAACGGCTTCTTCATTTGCCAGTATAATATGGCCCCCTGCCGGAGGCTTTATTATGAAGTTCAGCGCTGTTTTTTTTGAATATATCTTAAGAATAGTTAAAATTTTGGGTGAACCGGATTTTTTTATTTTAAATTTTGATAGTTTCCGGATAAAAGATATGGTAATTTATTATATAGTACTTCTGGCTGTATTATCTGCTGTTATTATGATCATTAGAAGAGTTTGCATTAAAAAAAGCAGCCGGGATCAGCATAAGTCTGCATGACAGATTAATCGGATTATGTGAACATGAAGGGTAATGAAATAAAAAAAGAGCCTTTAAGACTGGATAGTCTTCAGCCTTGTTATTTATATATAAGCGCCAGTGATTCAATACTGGAGGACAAAATCGAAAGCATTAAGGGTTTTCTTGAAGAGAAGATCAATCTTGATACAGATTTTAAAGTATTTAACGGAGCAGAGGAGACCAGCGATGAAGAGTTCTATAATTATATCAGTACCCCTTCTTTATTCTCCCCTAAAAAAATAGTAGTAATAAAATATATTGATAAAGTCTCCTCATCACTGCAAAAGAAAATAATGGATCTAATCTCAATAAATAACGGCAGCAGTGTGAATATGATCTTTATTCTTACTTCAGCAAAGCAGAAATTCAACACCAAACTAATTGATTTAGTCAAAAAAACCGGTACCGTGAAACAATTAAGGACGCCCCACGGAGGTGACCTTAAGAATTGGCTGGAGGAAAGATCAAAGTCTGATGGAGTAGTATTCACTGATGGGGCTGCATCACTTTTAATAGAAAATGTAGATCTGGATCTAAACATGCTGAAGAAAGAGTATGAAAAACTTTATGATTATGTAAGTTCTGAAACCAAAAAAGTGATTGACGAAAACGCTGTAAGGTCTTTGGTAAGCCGAATTTATTCGATAAAAGTCTTTGATCTGGTAGATTGCCTGGGGATGAGGGACAAAAAGGGCAGCCTTGAAGCGTTGAGATCCCTGCTGGAAGATAAACAGAGTATGATCGGGCTGGTGACCTTGATCCATAGGATGTTTAAATGTTTTTTATATATTAAATCCGCAAGCGGCAGGTCATCGGTGACAGGCTACATTGAAGACAATATGAAGGTCTCTCCTTACTATATAAGCAGGATAGTAAGTAAATATATTAATTGGAGCAGTAATTATACACAGACTGAAATAATCAAAGTCTTTGAACTGTTAAATGACTATGACATCAAGTTTAGAAGCGGAGCCGGCCAGGATGAACATCTGATTGGAAAGTTGATCTCGGAAATTGCCGACATAAGTGTATAAAAATAACTTATTTTTATTTTAGCCGGTGATTTATGCTGATGATCGATTTGATTAAAAAGATATGCCGGCCTATGGGATTCTTATGATTTTTTAATAGAGTTTACAAGTTTTGCAGCTTTTGATTTTTTATTGGCTGAAAAATTCTTATGAACTGCTCTGTTCTTGGCTGCCTTATCCAGGTGTTTAAAAAGTAAATTAAGATTACTATCAGCTTCTTCTTTATTTTTTTTATCCACAGCTTCAGCAAGGTTTTTCTGGTCAGTTTTTATTCTGGCCTTAAGAAATCTATTTCTGGTCCTTCTTTTAATGTTCTGCCTGTCTCTTTTTTCCTGTGACTTTATGTTTGGCATCTACTTATTTCCTCTCATGTGACTATCAATTTTAAACGAGGCTACATTTTAACATTTTTTTAAATAAATAAAAATATTTATTACTGCACAAATTTAAATGATATAATACGTTTTTTAACGGCATCTGTAATATAATGTAGCTATGGATGAAGACTATTTACTATCAAGAAAAAGAATTTTTAGCGCCACCTTCTTTGTAGTGTTAGCCATTTTATTGTCAAAGATTTCCGGACTGGTAAGAGATCAGATAATGGCCGGATATTTTGGCATCACCTATGAGACCGATGCGTTTACCTGGGCATATTTCATCCCCAATCTTTTCAGGATACTTATTGCAGAAAGTCTGATAATTGCTGCATTTATACCCATTTATTCGGCATATTTAAAAGACGACAGGAAAGGCGATTTAAGGATTTTTGTCAATTCGGTCATAAATATAATGGCTGCGGTCTTTTTTATTATCTCTGTTCTTATATTTATTTTTTCCCCCGAAATAGGGAGTATTCTTTCAAGGATCGCAGACAATCAGATGGATGTATATAAATTTATAGTAATGAACAGGATTATGATATTCTCGCTTATCCTGATGTCTATGTCCGGACTGGCTACCGGCATACTGAACTCACATAATATTTTTACCGTACCTTCCCTTGCTCCTTTTGTGATGAATATAGTTACAATAGGCTTTGTTGTCTTGCTTGTTAGCCGTATGGGAATATACAGCATGGCTGTAGGCGTGATGGTCGGTTCAATACTGCATCTTGTGATACAGATGCCGCAGCTCAGGGCTTCACCTTTAAAATACGGATTTAAGATCGATTTTAAACATAAGGGAGTCAGGGAGATCTTTTCACTTATGCTTCCCATACTCTTAAGTCTCGGTGCAGTACAGTTTAACAACAGTGTGGATAATTTTTTTGCATTAAATCTGGGAGGGGGAAATACCACTGCTCTGACGTTGTCATGGAGAGTGGCAAATCTGCCGCTCGGCGTATTTTCAGTAGCAATTGTGACCGTATTATATCCTCTGATATCCAGGCAGGCGGCCGCAGATGATGTCAATGGAATAAAAGAAAGCTTTTCGCTGGGTATCAGAGAAATCGGGTATATAATGCTGCCGGCAACTGCAGGGATGGCAATTTTAAGTTATCCTATTATAAAGCTATTGTTTGAACATTATAATTTCACTCCTGATGATACAAAAAAAGTAGCATATATTTTGATCTTTCACAGTCTGGGCCTTGTATTTTTTGGATTGCTTATGATTTTAAACCGCGTATTTTATGCATTTAAAAACGTAAAGACTCCTCTTGTGATCGCGAGTATTTCAATAGCCGTAAATCTTATTCTGGATTGGGTCTTGATAAAGTATATGGATGTAAGCGGACTAGCTCTTTCAACGACACTGGTTGCATTGTGTAATGTGGTGGTGCTGATCATAATACTCAGGAAAAAGATCGGAAATTTCGGCGGGAGAAGGATATTTATATCATACGGCAAGATCCTTACCGCGTCAGCTGTAATGGGTACCTCGTTGTATTTCTTATGGAACTGGCTTGAAAATTTTGCATATCAGGGTCTCTGGACACTTATACTTTTTCTATTTCTGGCAATTATTGCAGGTGCCGGCATTTATATAGCTTGTACTGTTTTATTTAAAATGGAAGAGGTAAAGTTTGTAGCCGGTCTATTCAAGAAGTTTAAAAAGAAAGGTTAAAAGTTATTGTTGTGCCGGCTACGTTGTCTATATGGGGTATTAGAATTAGTAAAAGCTGTGTGATTATAAGAATATTTCGTTTAACAGTTTTAATTTAAAGAAATTTACGAAGTTAGTTTTACTTTATTAATAATTTATACTATTATTGTAGTTAGTTTTATAATAATAATTTAGTAAAATAATATTTTATAATTTTTTACCAAAGGAAGTAAAAATGAAGGCAGTTAAATTAAGTAAAAAATACCAGATAGCAATACCTAAATCTATTAGAAATAAGATGGGTCTTTCTGCTGGAGACATTCTTATAATAGATGTAAGTAAAGATAAGATAAATCTTATACCCAAACCCAGGAACTATACAGAGCATACTAAGAGTCTACACTCTGAAATCTGGAAAAACATAAATATAGATGAGTATATCAGAGATGAGAGAAAAAGCTGGGATAAAAAAGGAAATAAGTATTGAAAGATATTAAAAAATTATTAGTCCATCATAATAATATATCTTTAGATTCCTGTGTATTTATTTACCATTTTGAAGGAAGCGGTAAATACAACAGGCTCACCTTTGATTTATTTAAAAGTATTGAGAATGGCAGTACAATCGTAAATTGCTCGACTCTAGTGCTATCAGAAGTGTTGGTTTTACCATATAAACTGGGAAAATATGATGCAGCTAAAGAATACGAGTTTTTGATCAAAACTTTTCCAAATGTTAATCTGAACCCGGTAAGTTCAGATATAGCGGCCAGGTCAGCAATAATCAGGTCAAAATATAATTTACCTGCACCGGATAGCATACATCTGGCGAATGCATTGACTTCTGGCTGTTCATTATTTATAACAAATGATTCAAAATTAAAAAAAATAGATGAAATCAAAGTTATCTGTCTGGAAGAACTAATATGATGAGCACCATGCTGTCTTCTTTTATAGCAGATTAGCATTCTTAAAATACATTATTTTTTTAAATCATGGCAGACAATAAATTAATTAGAAATTTTTCAATAATCGCTCATATAGACCACGGAAAATCTACCCTGGCAGACAGGATTTTGGAGATTACAGAGACTGTAAGCAGAAGGGAGATGATGAACCAGTTCCTGGATGATATGGAACTTGAAAGGGAGAAGGGGATAACTATAAAAGCCCATTCGGTAAGAGTCCTGTATAACAGCAGGTCAGACGGCAGGCAGTATATTTTTAATCTGATCGATACACCCGGCCATGTTGATTTCAGCTACGAAGTTTCAAGAAGCCTGGCTGCCTGTGAAGGCGCGATACTGGTAGTAGATGCTACCCAGGGAATACAGGCACAAACTCTGTCCAATGTCTATATGGCAATTGATAATGATCTGGAAATTATTCCGGTTATCAACAAGATAGACCTGAAAAACGCAAGGATCGATGAGGTCACGATGGAACTCGGCAGCGTGCTTGGTATCAAAGAAGAAAACATACTTAAAGTCAGCGCAAAGACCGGCCATGGGATCGAGGAAATACTGGAAAGAATAGTAGGAGGTATACCGCATCCGGTAGGAGATCCGGACGCCCTGCTTCAGGCATTGATCTTTGATTCCCAGTATAATTCTTACAGGGGCGTGGTCGTACTTATAAGGGTGGTAAACGGCTGTATAAGCAGGGGTGATAAGATTAAATTTATGGGAGAAGGTTTTGCCAGTGAAGTAGAAGAGGTGGGAATATTCGGCCCTGATATGATAAAAAAGGAAATGCTTACTGCAGGTGAAGTGGGGTATATCATTACGGGGATCAAGGAAGTAGGAAATATTATGGTGGGCGATACCGTGACTTCCATAAAGAATCCTGCTGCAGGAAGCCTGCCGGGTTATAGAAAGCCGAAACCGATGGTCTACTCCGGCCTGTTCCCTCTGGAGGGAGGAGACTATGAGAATCTAAAAGATGCTCTGGGGAAGCTTTCGCTGAACGATTCTTCTCTGGATTTTGCCCCCGAAGTTTCCAGTGCGCTTGGTTTTGGTTTTAGGTGCGGTTTTTTAGGACTGCTGCATATGGAGATCATAAAGGAACGGCTTGAAAGGGAATATGACCTGAAGCTTCTGACATCAGCTCCTACCGTAGTTTACAGGATAACAAAAAGCGATAACTCGGTAATTGAGGTAAAGAGGCCTTTTGATTTCCCGGTCCAGGAAAAAATATTACAAATAGAAGAGCCGTACGTAGAAGCGACTATAATCACCCCCAAGGATTATATTGGGGAAGTAATGAAACTGGTAAATCAAAAAAGGGGTGATTTTAAGGATATGCAGTATTTATCACTGGAAAGAGTGGAGATCAAATATGCCGTGCCTCTTTCAGAAATAATTATAGATTTTTTTAACCTCTTAAAGTCAATAACTTCAGGGTTTGCCTCTCTTGATTATGAGCTTTTGGAGTACAGACCTTCCGATCTGGTTAAGTTGGATATACTGGTGGCCGGGGAAAAAGTTGATGAACTTTCTACTGTGGTCCACAAAGAAAAATCTTACCTGCTGGGAAGGGAAATAACCCTAAAGCTAAGGAAGTTGATACCCAGGCAGAATTTCGAGGTGGCCATACAGGCAGCAGTCGGGAAGAGGGTAATTGCCAAGGAGAGAGTCGCTCCCTACAGAAAAGATGTCACTGCAGGACTTTACGGTGGGGATGTGACCAGGAAAAGAAAGGTTCTCCAAAAGCAGAAGGCAGGCAAGAAAAGAATGAAAAAGATCGGCAGGGTTGAGATACCGGGCGAGGCTTTTATGAGTTTATATAAATTTGATATTGATAAGTAACATTAAAAAAATATTTTTAGCTTAAGCAGTTTTGCACGGTTTGGCTGCTTTTAAAGTTTTATGTTTTATAAAATATTTTAATTTAGTAAAATAATAGATGCTTAATTAAAAATACTAGAAAGTAACAAGGAGATCTACAATGAAAAAAATAGCAGCACTGGCGGTAATAATAAGTCTGGCGGCTTTTATATTATTTTCTGCCGGGGGATGTTCAAAAATAGGGCAGAGGATTGCTGAAACAGTTACAGAAGAGACAATAGAGCAGGCCATCGAGCAAGGTATTGAAGGTGAAGGCGGTCAGGCCGAAGTAGATATATCAGGAGATGAGGTCACCATTACGACAGATGAAGGCGAGACGTCTTGGGGAACAGGTACAGAACTGCCTGAGGGATTCCCGAAGGTTGTTCCCATATATCCTGATATGACACCTACATCTACCATGACCTGGGAAGATGATGGTAACAAATATTTTATGGTAGGTTTTGAGACCGCCGACCCGGGAAAGAAAGTGTATGACTGGTATATGGACAAGTTTTCTGCTGCGGGCTGGACTGTTGACTATAATTCAACGACCACAAGCGATGGTGACAAATATTATAATGTCACAGCAAATGACGGCACCCTGGAAGCATCTGTTATGGTCTCGGAGTACGAGGGTGATACTACGGTAAGTATTAATGTGGGTCCCAAGCCATAAATCTTGGGGTAATCGGATAAGTAAGACAGAGGTTATCTATCTGTAATATGTAAGGTGAATAAATAAAGAATAGAGATGTAAATAAAATGGAAAGGCAGGATTTCTAAGAACTGTCTTTCCATTTTGCTTTTTAAAAGCGCATATAATATAATTTCTAAAATTGGTGACTTTTATTTTTAACTCTTTGACCTGACATTTGTAAGTATAAAAGGTTGTAATCTTAATAATGAACAACCAAAAAAAATATTTGATAAAGTTTATCCCCGGCGGCAAATCCATAAAAATTCCTCAAAATTATAATCTGAAACAGGCGATACTTGACAGCGGGATCCATATCGATTCCTCCTGCGGAGGTGTGGGAACCTGCGGGAGATGCAAGGTAAGGGTAAAAGAAGGCAAAGTAAATACCAAGAAATCCAAGTTAATATCTTCAAAACAGAAAGAGATGGGTTATGTGCTTTCATGCCTGTCCAGAGTACAGAGCGACCTCATTGTTGAAATACCGCAGAGTAAAAAAGCCGGGGTCAAGATAGAAAAGGGAAGATTTGCGGATATTGGGTCCAAGTCATATTCAGGCATAAGCACCGATGAATTTTCGTCTGTTGAAATAAAACCCTGGATAAAAAAAGAGACTATATCAGTAAAAAAGCCGTCGCTTAGCTATGGTACCAGTGATCTGTTCAGACTGAAAAAAAGCCTCAGTGAAAATCTGGATATAGAAAATTGTACAGTACCCATCCATATAATACGTCAGCTGCCCCAGGTTTTAAGAGAAAAAAATTGGGAGGTTACGGTAATCGTAGATAAGGAAAACAGCACTCTTATTGACATCCAGCCGGGCAACTCAGGCAAGGAAAGCTACGGGCTGGCCCTGGATATAGGGACTACATCACTGGTCATTTATCTGGTAGATCTGGGGGATGGAAAAATAATCAGTTCAGAATCTGAATACAATCCACAGATAAGATTTGGAGAGGATATCATCAACAGAATAATCTACGCTAACAGGAAAGACGGACTTGCTAAGTTAAGAGGAGTAATAGTAGATTCGATCAATGATCTGATTTTGAAGCTGCTGGCTGGTTCGCATGTAGATGTGGACAGTATTGTTTCTGTGATGGTCTCGGGAAACTCTACTATGATGCATCTTTTTTACGGGGTCCCTCCAAGATATATAAGGGAAGAACCATATGTTACTGTAGCCAATAAGTTTTCAAATTCCACTGCAAAAGAGATCAGCATAAAACATATAAAGAATGCCTATGTATACGGCATCCAGGGAGTAGCAAGTTATCTTGGAGGTGACATAACATCGGGTATTCTGGCAACCGATATGTATAAGGATGAAGAACTGGCTCTTTTTTTAGATCTGGGCACCAACGGCGAACTGGTAGTAGGAAATTCTGAGTGGATGATGGGATGTTCATGTTCTGCCGGCCCTGCTTTTGAAGGCGGAGGAGTAAAATGCGGGATAAGGGCAATAGACGGGGCAATAGAAAAGGTATCAATTGACCAGAAGACATATAGATGTAAGGTCGAAGTCATCGGCGGAGGCAAGCCCAAGGGCATATGCGGCTCAGGACTGATCGATATGATCGGAGAAATGTATCTTAAGGGAGTAATTGACAGGAAGGGTAAGTTTAATAAGGACATAGGGAACAGATATCTTAAATGCGTCGGCAGTGATTGCCAATATGTATTGATCAAGGATAAGGACAGCCTGACCAAAAAAGACATATATGTAAGCGAGGTCGATATCAATAATTTGATAAGGGCAAAAGCAGCTATTTATGCCGGAATTAAAACACTGCTGGAGGAAGTCGATCTGAGCATATATGATCTGAAAAAAATATATATAGCAGGAGGGCTGGGGGAACACCTCAATGTTAGAAATGCTATAGTCATAGGGATGCTGCCGGATGTAGATGTCACTAAATATTTTTTTATGGGAAACACTTCAGTGACAGGAGCTTATTTGAGCCTGCTTTCTGAAGATAAATACAGGCAGAGTACAAAAATCGCAGAGCACATTACATACATTGAGCTAAGTGTAAATATGAAATTTATGGAAAGATATGTAGCAGGTCTATTTTTACCGTATACGGATATGAAGGATTTCCCGACGGTAGAGGAAAGTATTTATTCAATTGAGAGCGGGAAAAAAAGAAAAACTAGATAGAGAGGATTTTTCATATAAATGAGTCATAAGATAGCTTTGGCCGGAAAGGGCGGTACGGGCAAGACCACTACAGGCAGTCTTATTGTAAGAAGCCTGGTTGAAAAAAATAAAGGTACGATTCTGGCGCTGGATGCTGATCCCAACTCAAATCTAAATGAACTGCTGGGAGTAAGTGTCTCAAATACCATAGGCATGATAAGGGAAGATTTTAAAAAAAATGCACCGCGGATGACCGGGGGTATTTATAAGGATCAAATGGTGGAGTTGAATATGCACCAGGCGCTGGTGGAGGGCAGGGGATTTGACCTTTTGGTAATGGGCAGAGGAGAAGGACCCGGCTGCTATTGTTACGCCAATAATCTGTTTAAAAGATATATAGATATTCTGCAGGATAATTATGATTATATTGTTATGGATAATGAAGCAGGCATGGAACATCTTAGCAGGAGGACGACCAGCAATGTTGATTATCTCCTTATAATCTCAGACCCTTCTCCAAAGGGAATACTTACTGCATCAAGGATAAAGGAGCTGTCGGGTGAAATAAATGTCAATGCGGGAAAAATATTTCTGGTGGTATGCAGGGTCGATGGAGAATTAGACGACAGGCTTAAAAATTATATAGAGGAGAGGAATCTTGATCTTCTGGGAGTCATAAATACAGATAATAATATTTATGAAATGGATATTGGCGGAAAATCAATATTTGATATCCCGGAGGACAGCCCGGCGCTAAAACAGGTAAGAGAGATAATAGAAAAGCTTGAATTGTAATCTTTAAAATCAGGAGATATCCTAAAAATTTCCGCGGTCTATCAACTTGAAATTTAAAAGTCTTAATATATAATATAAGAAATTGTTCGCTTTGTGCACAAATGTTCAATATTGATTTTTTTATTTGTTACCGTACGGGAAGAGATTTTAAAACAATCTGGAGTTTTATATTAAAAGTGATAGAATGTTTTAGATTATTATTTGTTTTAAGCGATATATTGTCTGACTGAGCAGAGATTATTAATAAAAAGAGAAGGGGGAGAAAGGTTGGATTTTCAAATCCCAAAAAACACATATACCGGCAAAATTAATGTGGCAAAACTGGGCAAAGGTGATACGGAAACCAAGGTCGGCGGAGAATCTGTTCTGCCCTTTTACAGCTTTGAAGGTGAGATACCAAATAACCCTATTATTGCTATTGAGGTCTACGACAGGAAACCTGCTGATTGGCCGGAGACTGTCAGCAAATATTATAGCGATGTTTTTGACGATCCTGTAAAGTGGGCCCAAAAAAGTATCAGCAAGTACGGCGCTGACGCCATATGTTTGAATCTTAGCAGTATAAATCCTGATGACGGTGATATGAGTCCTGAGGATGCTGCTGAACTATCCAAGACTGTAAGGGAATCCATTGAAAAACCTTTAATAGTATACGGAGCCGGCCCTATGGAAAAGATCTCTGAGGTGATGAAAAAAGTCTCAGAAAAAAATAAAGACAGCAATATTTTAATGGGCTGGGTGGAAGAGGACAATTACAAGACTGTAGCTGCTGCAGCGATGGGTTATAACAATAATGTGGCAGCAGTAAATTCTCTTGATGTAAACATTGCAAAGCAGTTGAACATATTACTTACCCAGTTAGGATTACCTAAGGACAGGATAATCATGGATCCTGCAAGTTCAGGTCTGGGGTATGGAATCGAGTACTGCTATTCTGCTATGGAAAGATTAAAAATCGCTGCCCTGATGCAGGATGATAAAATGACTCAGATGCCGATTATAAATAATATTGCTCTTGAGATCTGGAAGGTAAAGGAAGTCAAAGAAAGCCAAAAGGAATATCCCCAGTGGGGTGATCAGGAAGAAAGGGGAATAAACTGGGAGACGATATCATGCATGTGTCTGCTGCTTTCAGGAGCAAATATTCTGGTGATGAGACACCCTAAGGCAGTTAGTATAATAAAGGAAACAATAAAGGAATTACTTTAGTAATTATTTTAAATAAAGGGATGTGTTAATAAAAATGGATAAAAATAAAAAAAGCCCTGATGGGATAAGTGATGATAAAGCTGTTTTAGAAATAATGGAGAAAATGGCTGCAAGAGAGATACAAACAGCTTTTGGTAGGGCCCAGGATATGAAGTGCTGCCCCATTGGTGCCGGAGTCTCAGGAATTTGCTGCAAGAACTGTGCAATGGGTCCCTGCAGGGTAAGAGAAGATAAGGTCGGTCTCTGTGGTGCAACTCTGGGAACCATAGCTGCCAGGAACCTGGCCCGTCATATTGCGGCAGGTGCTGCAGCGCATTCCGATCATGGAAGAGACCTAGCACATTTACTTGGTCTGGTGGCAGAAGGAAAGGCACCGGGACTGGAAATTAAAGATGAACTAAAGTTACTGAAGTTTGCTAAAAACCTTGACGTTAAGATAGACGATAGAGATATAAAAGAAATTGCCAAGGAGACCTCCGAAAAGGCACTTTCTCTTTTTGGCCAGCAGCATGGAGAAGTAGATTTAATAAAAATGGCACCCCAGAAAAGACAGGAAGTGTGGAGAAAGAATAAAGTGGTGCCCAGAGGCATAGATAGAGAAATAGTCGAAATAATGCACAGGACTCATATGGGTGTTGACCAGGATGCAGAACATATTCTGGAACAGGCTGTAAGATGCGCCATAGGCGACGGCTGGGGCGGTTCTATGATAGCTACTGAGATTACTGATATACTATTTAATACACCCAGAGCAGTAAATGCAAAAACCAATCTGGGAATGTTAAAAAAGGATGAGGTCAATCTGGTGATCCATGGCCATGAACCTACCTTATCTGAAATTATTGTTGAGCTTTCAAGTGATAAGGAACTTATAGATTATGCTAAAAGTAAAGGTGCCGAAGGAATAAATGTGGTTGGTATTTGCTGTACTGCGAACGAGATACTGATGAGGCAGGGAGTAGCTCCTATTGGAAATTTTCTCTCACAGGAAATTGCGATAATGACCGGTGCCATAGAATTAATGGTAGTTGATATTCAGTGTATAATGCAGGCGCTGGGTAAGTTAACTGAAAAATTTCATACCAAACTGATCACAACTTCCCCCAAGTGCAAGATTGCCGGATCCATACATATGGAATTTAAGGATGATAATGGTTTGGAACTTGCCAGGGAAATAATTAAAATGGCAATAGATAATTTTCCGAAAAGGAAAGAAGAAATATATATTCCAAAAGTAACAGCTGATCTTGTTGCAGGTTTTTCACATGAATATATAAAATACATGCTGGGTGGAAGATTCAGAGAGTCCTTCAGGCCATTAAATGATGCCATTATTGACGGAAGGATCCAGGGAGCAGTAGCTGTAGTCGGTTGTAATAATGCAAGACATTGCCACGATAAGTATCATAATTATTTAACAAGGGAACTCATAAAAAGGGACTATCTTGTAGTCTTAACAGGATGTGCGGCAATATCGACTGCTAAGTGCGGGCTGATGATGCCGGAGGCTATGAAATATGCTGGAGAAGGGCTCCGGTCCATTTGCGAGACAGTAGGAATACCGCCCATACTTCATATGGGTTCCTGCGTAGATAACTCCAGAATACTTACGGTTCTATCGGAAGTAGTGCAGGAAGGTGGATTGGGAGAAGATATAAGCGAGCTGCCGGTAGCAGGGATTGCACCGGAGTGGATGAGCGAGAAGGCACTCTCTATAGGTACTTATGTCGCTGCTTCCGGAGTATATACAGTTTTCAGCGGTGAACCGATTCCTGTAGAATCAAGTGAAGAGGTAAAGGAAATAATGACAAAAGTCTGGCAGCAAAAGTACGGAGGCCAGCTGGAATATATTGCAGATATAGAAGAGTTACTTAATAAAGTAATAAGTGTTATACAGGAAAAGAGAAAAGCACTTAAGATAGATACCAAGAAGGAAAGAGTTTTACTGGATATGGAAGCAAGGAGGACTTTAAAAGATGTCTAAGATTATTGCAACGAGTGCCATAGAAGGTGCATATAAGATTATTAAGCGTGCAGAAAATGTACTTAAGGAATGCATAGAAAAACACGGAAAAGACCAAAAAGTAGAATTTCCCGATACGGGATATTTCCTTCCGATTATATACAGTATGACAGGTATCAAGGTTGAGAAGCTGTCGGATGCGGAAAAAGTCCTTGATGAAGCAAAAAAACTGCTTCCTCCTGTTCCAAAAAAAGAATTATGGCTGCCCTATCTGGGAGGTACCCTGGATGCGGGGATCGCTACCCTGTGGGCAGAAGAAATAATAGAAGTCATAAAGTATTTAGACGGCCCCCCGCCGGTCGACGGCATCTGGGTGGGTGCCGCAACTGATGTGATCATAAGAGAAAGAGGAATAGAGTTTGTAGACGGCTCTGCTCCTGGTTTTGCAGCCTGTGTAGGAGCCTGTAAAGACAGTAAAACTGCAGTAAAGATAGCCAGGGAACTTCAGGAAAAAAGTATTTATGTTTTTATGTCGGCGTCCACCAACGGCACTACCATGGCCGAACAATTAAAGGAAGAAGGAGTTGAACTGGGATGGGATACCAGGCTGGTCCCCTTCGGAAAGGATATCAGCGCTACTATTTATGCACTTGGTTTTGCAGCGAGGGCAGCACTGAGTTTTGGCGGTGTTCAGCCCGGTGATTATAGGAGAATGCTGCTTTATAATAAAAACAGGGTATTTGCATTTGTCCTGGCGCTTGGCGAGGTAGATGAAGAGAAATATGCCAATGCTGCCGGTGCCATAAATTACGGATTTCCTACCATAGCTGATACAAATATCCCTGAAATACTCCCCAGGGGAGTGTGTACTTATGAGCATGTAGTTTCCAATGTATCTGATGACGAAATTGTTTCCAGGGCAATAGAAGTGAGAGGTCTTAAGATCACTATAGATAAGGTCGATATTCCTGTAGCTTTCGGTCCCGCTTTTGAAGGAGAGAGGGTAAGGAAAGAAGATACCTATATTGAATTTGGAGGAAACAAGAGTGAAGCAGTAGAGTTTCTCCATACGGCTGATTCTTCAGAAGTAGAAGACGGTAAAATAGAGGTATTCGGGCCTGAAGTCGATGATGTCAAAGAGGGGGATGTGCTTCCTCTGGGAGTTGAAGTGCTGGTTTATGGAAGAAAAATGCAGGGAGACTTTGAGCCGGTAATGGAAAGGCAGATACATTATTTTGTAAATTATGCCACAGGTATATTCCATATGGGGCAAAGGGACATTACCTGGATCAGATTCAGCAAGGAAGCAGTAAAGAGCGGTTTTAAAATAAAGCATCTGGGGACTATACTGCATGCCAAGATGCATTCGGATTTCGGAAATATTATGGATAAGATCCAGATAAAGATCTACACCAATCCGGAAGATGTAGTAGCGCTTAAGAAAAAGGCAAAAGAAGTCTTCAGGACCAGAGACGAAAGACTAAAGAACCTGACAGATGAGTCGGTAGAAACTTTTTATTCCTGTTCTCTGTGCCAGTCTTTTGCACCCAATCATATTTGTGCTGTTTCACCGGAAAGGCCGGGCCTGTGCGGCGCATATAACTGGCTTGACTGCAAGGCTGCTTATGAGATCAATCCTGCGGGTCCCAATCAACCAATTAAAAAGGGCGAGACTTTAGATGAAAATTTAGGTGTATGGAAGGGGGTAAATGATTTTGTTTACAAAGCTTCAAATCAGAATCTGGAATCTTTTTCTGCATATTCCATGATAGTAAATCCTATGACCTCCTGCGGCTGTTTTGAAGTGATCGTGACTATTTTACCTTCCACTAACGGTATTATGGCTGTAAACAGGGAATACTCCGGGATGACTCCAAGCGGAATGAAATTCTCTACTATGGCAGGAATGGTCGGCGGAGGTATCCAGACACCCGGCTTTATAGGGATAAGCAAATATTTTATAGGCTCAAAGAAATTTATAAAAGCTGATGGCGGCCTGAAAAGATTGGTCTGGATGCCCAAAGCCTTAAAGGAAGAGATAGAGGATCTACTGGGAATAAGAATAAAAGAAATGGGTATTGATGATTTTCTGGGTAAAGTCGCCACCGAAGAGGATGCTGAGACCGAAGAGCAGGTACTGGAATGGATAAAAAAGGCAAATCATCCGGTTCTGGAAATGGAACCTATGATGTAAAAGTCATAAATATAAGATAAATTATTCTAAATATTAAAGTAAGGAGAGTATTAAATGGCATTAAGCGGCCTGGAGATATTTAAGAAATTACCAAAAACAAATTGTAAGGACTGCGGATTTCCCACGTGTCTGGCGTTTGCAATGCAGCTGGCAGCCGGTAAAGTGGAATTAGAAAAATGTCCTCATATTTCAGAAGAAGCAAAGGAATCACTATCGGAAGCTTCTCAGCCACCTATCCTGAAGGTTGAAATCGGTACCGGAGATGATTCTTTTGCGGTCGGCGAAGAGACGGTACTGTTCAGGCATGACAGGACATTTGTGAACCAGAATGCTTTTGCCGTAACCATAGAAGATGATATAGACAGCGGTAAAATCGAAGAGGCAGTCAACGGTATAAATGCGGTTGAATATGAAAGGGTAGGACAGGTATTAAAAGTAGATGCTGTATGTATCAAGAACAAATCCAAAAATAAAGACAAATTTTTAGAAGTCATAGGTAAAGTAGTCTCACTTACGAAAAAACCTTTGATACTGGTCTCATCAGATCCTGAAATACTAAAGGCCTCGGCTGAGCAGTTCAAGGATAATAAACCTCTTATACATGCAGCTGCCGGTGATAATGCGGACGTTTTTATTGACATAGGGAAAAAGACCGGATGTCCGATAGCAGTCAGAGGCAAGTCATTTGAAGATATAGCGGCTATTACTGAAAAAATGCGCGGTGCCGGAATCAAAAACCTGGTAATAGATATCGGATCAAGAGATCTGAAAAGTGATTTTTATAACCAGATCATATTGAGGATGGCCGCCATAAGGCAGAAAAACAGACTTTTTGGATATCCTACAATAGTATTCCCTGATGAGATGACAGATGATCCCTTAAAAGAAACTTTGATTGCTTCTATCTTTGTGGCTAAGTATGGTTCGATTATTGTTATATCAAATGCAAACAGTCAAAATATTTTCCCGCTGATGGTATACAGGCAGAACATATATACTGATCCCAGGAGGCCTATGCAGGTAGAACAGAAGATCTATCAGATAGGCAGCCCTGACGAGAATTCGCCGGTGCTTATAACAACCAACTTTTCCCTGACTTATTTTATTATTTCCGGAGAAGTCGAAGCCAGTAAAATCCCATCCTGGCTTCTGGTCATGAACGTAGAAGGGCAGTCAGTGCTTACTGCCTGGGCAGCAGGAAAATTTGTTCCTGAATTGATTGCACAATTTGTAAAAAAGAGCGGCATCACGGAAAAAGTAAAGAAAAAAGAAATCATAATACCAGGTTATGTAGCGCAACTCCAGGGTGAGTTAGAAGATGAACTGGGAGATGGATGGAAAGTCGTTGTCGGGCCCAGGGAGGCAGGAGAAGTGCCGAAGTTCCTAAAAGAGCATGCCGGCTCATAAAATTTTAACAGTCAATTGATTAATTTTAAATTAATGAAAGGGGTCTGAAGTTGAAAAGCGATATTGAGATTGCACAAGCAGCAGAGATTAAACCTATCAGGGAGATAGCAGATTCAATAGGCCTGGATGATAAGTTTCTTGAATTATACGGCAACTATAAGGCAAAAGTCAGCCTGGATGTTCTGGAAAGCTTTAAAGACAGGCCCAACGGGAAGTATATAGATGTCACAGCAATAACTCCCACACCTCTGGGGGAGGGAAAGACTGTGACCACTATCGGGCTGAGTATGGCATTGAATAAAATCGGGAAAAAGACAATAACCTGCATCAGGCAGCCGTCTCTCGGACCTGTATTCGGCATTAAGGGCGGAGCTGCCGGAGGAGGATATTCCCAGGTGATACCTATGGAGGATTTTAACTTGCACCTTACCGGGGATATTCATGCAGTAAGTATTGCCCACAACCTTCTTGCGGCCTTTCTGGATACTCATATTATGAAGGGTAATGATTTGAATATAGATCCGTTTAGCATAACTTTAAACAGAGTAGTAGATGTAAGCGATAGAGCATTGAGAAATATTGTTATAGGTCTGGGTGGAGCTTTAAACGGAATTCCCAGAGAAACAGGTTATGATATTTCTGTCGCTTCAGAGGTAATGGCTATCCTGGCGCTTACCACAAGCCTTAAAGATTTGAGGCAGAGGCTGGCAAAAATAGTCGTTGGTTCGACCTTTGACGGCAAGGCGGTAACCGCAGAAGACCTGAAAGCTGCAGGAGCGATGACAGTGCTGCTGAAAGATGCCATAAAACCCAACCTGCTTCAGACTATCGAACATACTCCATGTTTTGTCCACGCCGGACCTTTTGCCAATATTGCCCATGGGAATAGCTCGGTTCTGGCCGATCAGGTGGCTATAAAAATGGGAGAATATATTGTTACAGAAAGCGGTTTTGGTGCAGACTGCGGCGCAGAGAAATTCATGAACATAAAATGCAGATACAGCGGTCTTAAACCGGATGCTGTGGTGATTGTGGCCACTATAAGGGCCTTAAAGATGCACGGAGGAGGATTTGAGTTTATACCCGGCCAGGGTGTTGACAGGGAACTTATGGAAAAACAAAATGTTGAAGCAGTCGAAAAAGGCTGTGAAAACCTGGAGAAAATGATTGAGAATATGAAATTGTTTGGAGTGCCTGTAGTAGTGGCAGTAAATCATTTTGAATCTGATACAGATGAAGAGATCGAGGTAGTAAGAGAGAAAGCAAAGGCAGCTGGCGCCGAGGATGCAGTAATCAGCAAAGTATGGCTCAATGGAGGAGATGGGGGCACAGAACTGGCAGAGGCTGTAGTAAAAGCCGCAGAAAAGCCTTCGGAATTCAAGTTCCTTTATCCTCTGGATTGGTCCATTAAGGAAAAGATCGAAGCCATAGCTACAAAAATATACGGTGCAGATGGAGTTGATTATCTGCCTGAGGCAGAAAAGAAGATAGAGCTTTATACCAAGCAGGGTTTTGATAAATTACCTATCTGCATGGCAAAGACTCATCTTTCCCTGAGTCATGATCCAAACCTTAAAGGCAGGCCTACCGGATTTAAAGTACCAATAAGAGATGTAAGAGCTTCTGTAGGTGCCGGTTTCCTTTACCCTATACTGGGGCAGATGAGGACCATGCCCGGTCTTCCAAAAGTACCGGCCGGTACAAAAGTCGATATTGATGAGAATGGAAACATCGTAGGCTTATTCTAAAAAAAATTAATATTAATATATTTATAAAAAGCAGCAGATCTGTTTACCTGCTTGTAGTAAACCTTCTTTTTAAATCTCTAATTGTCTAAAAATATATAAGCAATTAAAATAAATATAATACCGTTCCCGAGATATTTAATGAAAATGACCGGAGGGGGTGTTTGAAATAGCAAAGCTAATCAGCGGCACAGAGATTTCTAAAGTCATTAAAAATGAAATAAAGCAGGAAGTCGAGGAAGTAGTAAGGTTAAAAGGAGTAAGGCCCGGCCTTACTGTGATACTGGTCGGAGATGACCCTGCTTCCAAAGTTTATGTAAGAAACAAGCAGTTAGGTTATGAAGAGGTCGGTTTTAAATCTGAGGCAATAAAAATGAACGCAGGTGTTTCCACCGAGGATATTTTATGGGAGATAGACAGGTTAAATAATGATGTCAGTATCCACGGGATACTGGTCCAGCTCCCGATTCCGGGGCAGGTGGATAAAATAAAGTACTGGAAGCAATAGTCCCGGAAAAGGACGTAGACGGTTTCCACCCGGTATCTATGGGCAGGTTGGTAGCCCAAGGAGTGCCTGGTACCTGCCACGCCATCAGGCATTATAGAGATGTTAAGGCGGGAAAAGATAACCATAAAGGGGAAGGAAGCTAAAATAGTCGGAAGAAGCGTCATTGTCGGAAGGCCGATCACCCTGCTTTTAATAAATGAATCTGCCACGGTCACTGTCTGTCATACCAAAACAAGAGATATGGCTTATCATACAAAAAATGCTGATATTCTGGTGGTATCCGCAGGAAGGGCAAATCTGATTAACGGGGATATGGTCAAAGAAGGTGCAGTGGTAATCGATGTGGGGATAAACAGGATAGCCAAAGAAGACGCCGATAGCGAACTGCTGGAGTGGAGAAAAGCGGATTTTGAAAGGAAAGGAACCACTCTTATAGGTGATGTCCATTTCTTAAGTGTGGAACCTAAAGCAAGCTATATCACCCCGGTCCCTGGCGGTGTAGGTCCTATGACTATAGCAATGCTTCTTTCAAATACATTGAAAGCAGCAAAGAACATAATCGGAATTAAATAAAAGAGAAAAGTAGAATTTAGATGAAATTTTATCTGCGGGGGGCTCTAAAGAAAGCTGCTAAGCTGCCGTGCTGTCTTTAAAGCTGTCCAGATATTTTTTAAGTATTTTTTCTCCCCTTAATTTCAGGAAGGTGTCCAGTACCTGCTGGTATCTTTCACATATCGGTTTGCTGTTATCCTTATATATCATAATGGAGGAATAGGCGCATCCGCCTCCGCAGAGAGGGGCAAATTTACAGGTCCTGCATTTTTCAATATTAAGTATGGTCCTATCTGTCCACAGCTTTTCTTTATCAGGATAGAATTCAAGTTTGGGGCTGAATCTTCCGATAGCATACTCTGGATTTCCTATGGATTCCCCGCAGGCGTATATATATCCGTCGGGACAGAAGACATTAAGTTCCAGAAGGTTACTTTCGCAGTTAACAAACTTGGGAGAGACATTTGGTGCACCTTTTACCAGATCCATTATATGCCGCAGCGGTTTGAACTTGTAAAAGCCGAACGTATCTTCCAGTTCCGGGTATTTATCATATATCTTGATCAACTTTTCCAGCAGTTTTTCTTCTGGGATTATTACATTGTCATAATCAAGGGTGCTGTGATCTGTGACCAGTGCCAGCATGATGTTGAAATCCGGATGTTTCAGCCAGTTTTTCTCAGAAATATATTTATGAAAATCAGGAAGATATTCTATATTGGTATTATCAACATTAACTCTTACATTGGTTTGTATGTTGTTCTTTAAAAGCACGTCTATGCTTTCGGATATTTTATCAAAGCTTCCTTTACCGGAGGGAAACTTCCTGCGTTTATCGTGGATTTCCGCAGTACCGTCAACGGTTATCTGGAGCATTCTTATTTTTTCTTTTACCGGCAGTAATATGTCAATAAAGTCTTTAGCAATCACCCCATTGGTGATTATAGTTATTGGGGCATCTTTTTCTTTTGCAAATTTAAAGATCTTCTTTAGGGCCGGTTTATTTTTTAAAAGAAGCGGTTCTCCCCCGAATAATTCCACAGAATCTACTTTACCCGATTTTTCTTTTGATATTTCTTCTGCGGCATTTATGCTGTCATCTAATGTTTTACTGCTTATAAACTTATTGGGATTGGAAGGAAGGTCCGTTTGAAAACAGTAAGTGCATCTCAGGTTGCACTGATAGGAAGGGCAGAATACAAATCGAAGAGGTCTTGAAGATGCTTTTTTTGTGTAGCTATTATAAAGCTTGACCAGTATCTCATCTTCTTTTTTTAAGTCATAATAAAGGTAACCTCTCTCAAGTAAATTTGAGAGAGGTTCAGTGTCAATACTGCTAAATTTTTTACTTTCTACTAAACTCCAGATATCGTTTTCTATTATATCCAGTGCTCCTGTTAAGGTATTATTTATCAGGGTATATCTTGAGTTTATTCTACAAGAGTAATTGTAACTGCTTGGAAATAACTTCATTTATCAATTAAAGGTACAATTTATTTTTAACCCCACCAGTACCAAAAGCACCATATCCAGCAGCACATAGGGCTTACGTTATCTTTTAGCCCATTCATGGAAAGGTCATTGTTCCAGAGGTTTTTGGTTTTATTGATAGATTTCAATAGAGGCCTCCTTTTTTAGAAATTATTATTTCTTTTAATATTATACCAGATTAATACTAAAAAATAATTTTTTTTAATAGAGAGGATAAATATTTTGACAGCTTTAGTATATATTTTAAATTTATCTTAGAAATATATAGAAATTATTTATTTTTACTACGAACATTATTTGAATTATTAAAAGTATCAAAAATAAAACACACATCAGTATTTTTGGAAAGATACGGCTGTAGATTTTATCCGGATCAGTTTTAAGAATTGAGTTTATCCTGTTTCTTAATCTTATCTGGCTGAACAGGCTGCGCGGCGTAAATTGGGAACCCTGAGCTGGTTGAGGAGGAGGTTTTAAAGTTGAAATAGATTTCATTTTTAGAATAATATTGAGAATATTTTTGGCTATTTTTTTTACAGGTTTTCCGGTATATCTCACCACGAGTTTATCGCTGTCTTTATCCTGCTCAGATTTAATAAATGAATATGCTATGTAGGAAAAGGGATTAAAAAAGAGCAGATCCCTTAGTATCAATGCGATCCAGCCGATAATATTGTCATTTCTTTTGATATGTGACAATTCATGCTGGATCAGGACCTCTTTTTCATCTGTACTGAGTATGTCCATTAATCTGGGAGAGAGGACCAGTGCAATATTTTTAATCCCGATTATAAAAGGCGAGAAGTAATGTTTGTGCGTTAAGCTTATGTAGGGAGCTTTTACTTTTGTTTTTTTAGTATAGTCATCTATGACGGCGTAGATCTCGGGGACTTCTTTTCTGCTGACTATATCTTCATATGCCAGTTTTCTATAGGAGAGATAAAGAAGGATCCATCTTGTGATTAATGCTGTGAAAATACTGGTTGCTATTAATAATAGGACCAAATAGTTAATGTCAGAAAAGACTACTGGACCTCTTTCAAATTCTTTAAACGTATTAATAATATTATTTGGATCAGGGAATCTAAATGCCCCCATAAAAGATACTAACTGAGATACTGGTGGAAAATATGCTTCATCCATTTTTTCAGCAACGATTATAAATGGCTTTATAAGCGGAAGGAAGAAAAACAGGATCCTTATATTTGAATCTTTTATCCTGAAGATAAACAGTATGAACAGGACCACAACGAGACTTGCAAAACTATTATAAATAATCGGCAGAATATAAGTTGTCAGTATTTCTATAAAAAGCATATTAGTCTACCTAATTATATAAAAATTATTGCTTTTGTAATACAAAAAAATAAAATTATTTGCTATATATTTTGCTATGCTGACATGGATTTAAAAATAAAAGTAGAAAAAATTTACAACCCGGAATTTAATATAAGTTTAATTATCAGAGAATTCTTATATCTTCTGTAAGATATCGGCCCGGTTTAAATAGACCATTTAAATTCTGCTAATAAGATCTATCTATATTTTATCTATTAACTTCTTTATGCCTTCTTGAGAAATATTTTCACTATTGTCTAAGAAACTGGAAACCATACTCCTGGTACTGCCTTCAAGCAATTTATCCGAAACTGATTTTATGATACTTTTTGACAACTCTTTTTTATCAACTACTGCAGAATAAATATAAGTTTTTGCAGTTTTATCCTGTCTTAAAAGTCCTTTTTCTGCCAGGGTAGTCATGGTTGACATCACAGTCGTATAGGGAATAAATCCTTGTTCCTTGCTTTCGATCTCTCTTTTTAACATGATTTCATGGACTTTTCTTACTGTCACTTTATCATTTTCCCATATTATCTTCATTATCTCAGCTTCTAAATTGCTTATGCTGTTAAGGCCGTTTATTCCGATCTCTTCAGACTTTTTATTATTCTTTACCATTATTTTCACCATCCTTCTTATATAATTTAATCAATTTTTTATACTTAGAACTATGTTTTTACATAAAACTTGCAATAATATATACAATTTCAAAGTAAAAATCAAATCAATATTTAATCTTATACTGAAAGACAATATTAAACATCAACTTTTTTTAGCAGAAGCTGATATTAATATTTAATATTATTATATTATATTTGCTATTATAACATATAATAAGTAGGAAATAAAATCTATTATCTTAAAGCTGGTTTTATAAGGCTTTCTAAACAAAGTAAAAGTTAATATAATATTACGGACGTTGTTTGGTTTTTTTAAATAAACAAATCTTAAAAAATATCATGAAGGATGCAAAGATCAAAATAAAAATAGAACCTGTAGGAAAAAGGATATTTCTAAATAAACCGGAAAACGGCCTGAAGGCTATTACAGATGCTGGAGTGGGTATAAAAACTGTTTGCGGCGGGAAAGGGACCTGCGGTAAATGCAGGATAATAATTCTAGACAAAAAAAAATACCCGGCCAATAAACAGGAGAAGAAAATATTAAGCACCAATGAGATCGCCGGTGGAGTCAGACTGGCGTGCCAGCGGATTTTTGACAGAGACTTAAATATATATATACCCTCATCTTCATTAAGCGAAAAGCAAAAACTTCAAGTTACCGGTGAAGAAAAAATCACTGAAGCAGACCCTGTCTGCAGGAAATATTTTTTAAACCTAAAAGAAGCGGATATCGGCAGCAGGGAATCTTATTCCGGAAGGATCGGGAGCTGTCTTAAAAAGAAATATGGCATAAGGGTTGGTTCAATCGACAGCGGGACATCAGCAAAAATACCTTCTATCATCAAGAAAAACTCAGGTGACATTACGGTCACGGTAAGAAACGGTGAGATCATTCTGGTTGAAGGAAAGGACAGGACCAAGAATAATTTTGGTCTGGCTGTTGACCTTGGAACCACAAAAATTGCTGTTTTGCTTATAAACCTGGCAAGCGGGCAGACAATTGACAGCAGCGGCTTTATGAATCCGCAGATAAGTTTTGGCGAGGATGTAATGAGCCGCTTAAGTTTTGCTATGCGGAGTAAGAATAATGCAAATAAGGTAAAAAAAGCAGTGACAGTTAAAATAAACGAAGAGATTAAAAAGCTCTGCAGGAGAAATGGTTTAAAAAGTGAAGAGATAATAGAGATGACTGTGGTCTGCAATACTGCCATGCACCATCTGTTTCTGGGACTTTCTGTAAGTCAACTTGGAGTATACCCTTTTACTTCACTGGCTGACAGTTCCCTGCAGATCAAAGCCCGGGAAGCGGGGATAAGAATCGCACCCGGCGGATATATATTTATGCCGCCTCCAATAGCGGGATTTGCTGGGTCTGACCATTTAGCTGTGGTCCTGTCCACGGAATTATATAAAAAGAAAGGCAACTGCCTGGGTATTGATATAGGGACCAATACGGAAGTCGTGCTAAAAAGCAGAAAAATGATTACCAGTGTCTCTACTGCTTCAGGACCGGCATTCGAAGGCGCACATATCAAATATGGCATGAGGGCAGCTTCGGGTGCCATAGAGAAAGTATTGATCGATCCTGAGACCTGCGTGCCGTATGTCCAGACAATTGGTGACAAAGACCCCATCGGCATTTGCGGTTCAGGAATTCTGGATTCAGTGGCGGAACTGCTAAAAGCAGGCATAATAGACAGAAAAGGTAAATTTAAAGCTGGCTCAGGGTGTATATCCAGAGATGATAAGGGGGAGTATAAATATATCCTGGCACCATCAGACGGCAGCAATGACAGAAGAGCAGTTAAGGGTGTTTCAAGATATGGTAAATATATGGTAAGTAGATCCGGAAGAACAGAGATTTCGATAAACCAGAAAGATATAACAGAGATCCAGCTTGCAAAAGGAGCCATAAGGACCGGTATTGAAATACTGCTTGAACATGCAGGGATAAGTTTTAAGGATATAGACAGAGTGATAATTGCAGGTGCCTTTGGTTCTTATATAGATCCCAGAAACGTTATCAATATAGGGATGTTTCCGGACATACCACTTGAAAAGATCAGGCAGGTTGGAAATGCAGCAGCAGTAGGAGCCAAGATGATTTTGATTTCCGGTAAAAAGAGAGCTGTTATTGAAGAAATAGCTAAAAAAATAAAATATCTGGAACTGGCCTCATTTCCTGGTTTTAGCGATCACTTTGCGGACAGCCTGCAGTTCCCGCCGGCAGATGAGATCATTTAAATGGATATACCAATTATTAAGTAAGCCGGCTTACCGTATCCAGGAGGATGATATATTTATAAATGGTATATTGAGCAATTATATATATATAAAATTATGAAATAATACAATTAAATGATTGCTTGTAAAATAAAAAATTTTTTATAGAATTTAGCTTACTGTAAAGAAGTAGAATACAAATTACTAGATGGACTCTAATGATATTTTTAGATTTTATGGGAAAAAGAAAAAAAGTTTTTTTATTTCCTATCAATATATTTCTGATTATCATCATCACATTAGTGACGTTTTACTCGATTAGCTGCGAGGTCCTGGGCAGTGCTGATGATGATGGAGCCGTAGATGAAAAAATCATTGTAGGATGCGATGCGACTTATCCACCCTTTGAGTCTAAAAAAGATGGCAGTATTGAAGGGTTTGATATAGATATCGCTGAAGAAATAGCCAAAAGGATGGATAAGGAATTAGAGATAGTGTCAATTAAATGGGATTCTACATACCAGATCCCGGAAGACTTACAGTTAGATATGATAATTTCGGCAGTTCTGATAAATGAGGAAAAGGAAGATCTGGTAGATTTCTCCATTCCGTATTTTGTAATGAAATACATATTAGTCGCTTTAAGTGAAACCGATATCAAGGTCAAAGAAGACCTGGAAGGAAAGACTATAGGATTATTAAAAATAGATAGAGCTAATTTAGATGAAGATTATTTACTTACCTACAGGATTGAAGATTATGATGATCTTGTAATAATGCTTGACGACCTCAGGAATAAAAATATTGATGGTGTTTTAACCTCACTGCCCATCAGTGTCAATCTGCTGACTGAAAATGAAGGGATTTACAGTATACTGGAAGTTGTAGGATCAAATAAGGAATTTGGTATTGTATTTAACGAAGGAAGTGCCTTAAAGGAAGAAGTTGACAGAATCATAGAGGAGATAATGGAAGACGGTACCTATGAGAACATCTATAATGAATGGTTTGGTTACAACTGATATAAGCCGGTTTTTAAATTCCTAAAAATTTATTCACTAAAATTATGTTTTGGTGAATAAATTTTTTTATATGGTGCTATAATTACCAATTAATATATATTGTAATTTTTTTATAGGATGGGGAGAGACATGTTAGTAGTTGGTGAAAATATAAGTGTGGTATCGAAAGTAGTAGGGGATGCCATAAAAGACAGAAATGCAGAACCAATAATCAAAATGGCCAAAGAACAGAAAGATGCAGGAGCAGATTACATAGATGTAAATATCGGGCCGGCTACAAAAAAGGGTGAGGAACTTATGCAGTGGCTTGTAAAGAGTATACAGGAAAAGGTAGATGCACCTCTTGCTCTTGATACTAAAAATATAAGCGCCATTGAGGCTGGCCTGGAGGTACATAAGGGTACTGCGATGATAAATTCAGTTACCGGAGATAAAGACAAACTTGATATCCTTATGCCAATAGCAGGGAAGCATAACTGCAGGATTGTCGGAATCGCCCTTACGGAAAAAGGCGTACCTCCGGATGTAGACAGCAGGGTAGAGATAGTAATGAACATAGTCAATTCTGCACTGGAACATAATGTACCTATGGAGAATCTGTATCTTGACCCTGTAGTACTGCCGGTAGCGGTCCTTCAGGAGCAGGTCTTCAACTGTATAAAAGCACTTGAGATATTCAAACAGCTGAAGGATATGATGGCATTACCCGGCGAACCCAGGACCATTGTGGGGCTGAGTAATGTTTCCCAATCTTCTCCTCCGGAGCTTAAAAGCCTTCTTAACAGGACATACCTTCTGCTGCTGCTGAGTCGCGGCCTTGACAGTGCCATTGTCGATCCCCTTGATAAAGATTTAATGAATGCGGTAAAGACATATAATATTCTGACCAACAAAATATTATATGCCCATTCGTATCTTGACTGATAAGGGCTTGACTCTGCCTGTATAATTATAGGAAAACTGATATATTTATTATAGTAATTTGAGAGTTTTATAAAAAAATTATAAGAATCTGGCCATTATTTATTGAATTAGAAAAAATTTGTGATAAAATGAAATTGGGGTAAGTTAAAATAGGCGTCCAATAATTTTGAAAACTTACCCCTTCTGTTTTTATCCATATTTTCGTGTCTTACTCTAGTAACAATATTAGTATAAATATATCTATATGTCAAAGTATTTATATTTATTTATATAAATTAATTAATACATTTAATTATCTTTGAATCCACATTCAAGGAAGCTGCAGTACAGTATCTATAATAACTGCTGGCCCGTGTGTTAATAACCCGGGATCAATAAAATTAATCAAATGGGCAGCTTCGCGCAGGAGAATTAAAAATCAAGTAGGATTTTCGGTTAAAAAAATTAAAAAAAGATTTGACATCTATGATAAAAGCTTTATAATATCCAAAAAATAGTTTAATATAAGTAATAGTAAATTATTATATTTAGGAGCTTTGAAACTTTTCCTTAAATTGGACGCTTAGGGAGGGTGGAGCTAATAGCGTAACCGACTAAATAGTCGGTTTTTTTTATTGCCGACTTTAAAAAAGAAGGATATTACGCAAAATAAATGTTCGTGTAAAATAAAGTTTTATAAATGTCTGAGATAATGATAATATTTTTATTATGAAAAATTTTTTCTATAGACATAAAAGAAAGATCATAAGATATTCGGGGATAGCGCTGATAGTCATAGGACTGGCAGTTATAATATATCCTCTTTATACAAACTTTATTATGGCCAGGAGAGAGGTCGATATACTTACAGCCTGGAACGAAGAGATGGTGTATGTCCAGGATACAGATGACGGAGAAACCGGGCTGGTGCTGGAAAGAGATATGAAGGTCGTTGACACTGAGATGAAACTGCCCTTTCAAATATCCATTCCGGAAATCAATTTAAGCTGGATAGTAAACAAAGGTACCGACTACAGGACCCTTAGGCAGGGCCCCGGTTTTTTTACTGCCTCGGCCTTTCCGGGTGAAGCGGGTACCTGTGTAGTTGCAGGACACAGGACTACTTATGGAGCTCCTTTCAACAGATTGGATGAGCTTGATGAGGGCGATGAGATATTTATAGAGACATTTGGAAATGAGAAGTTCACCTATATTGTAACAGGCAGGGAATCGGTATATCCGCAGGATGTAAGTGTCCTTGAAAGTACCGAGTATCCTTCCCTTGTCCTGTCTACCTGTACCCCTAAATACTTTGCCACAAGAAGGCTGATTATTTTTGCCAGCATTGAAGAAGAGGAAACCCAAGACGTTGAATATATCTCCGTTGAAGAAGTCTATGAGATAATAAATAGCGGCGAGGAGCATATAATTCTGGATGTAAGAACACTGGATGAGTTCAACCAGGGCCACTTGGAGGATGCCGTGCATATCCCTGTTGACGAATTAGAAGATAGGCTGGATGAACTGCCGCAGGATATACCAATAATAGTTCACTGCAAGAGCGGGGTAAGAAGCAATACGGCTGCAATTACTCTATTGGAAAACGGCTTTACCCAGATCCTTGATATGGGAGGAGGGATCGTTGACTGGATGGATAAGGGATATCCGGTAGTAGTAGAAGAGGAAGAGACAGAAGAAGCATATATCATAGAAGAGATCTCTGTAGATGAAGCATATGAGTTATATAAAGATGAAGATTATATTTTCCTGGATGTAAGGTCACAGAGTGAATATGATAGTGGACATATAAAGGGAGCTGTAAGTATTCCCGGAAGCCAGCTTATGGATAGACTGGACGAACTGCCAACGGATACACCTATTGTTGTTTACTGCAGCGGTTCGAGCTGCAACACAAGCGGAGCAGCTGCCCAGCTGCTGGCAGCTAATGGATTTGATCAGGTTTATGATGTAGCTGGAATAGGTGTTATTGAATGGGAGCAAAAGGGCTATCCTATGGAATAATAGCGAATTTTGGTTCATTTGACATATATATAATAAATGTATTATAATCTTACCACTATTCTATAAAAGTAGTATAATACATAAAATTTAGAAGCAATGAAGCTTTCTTCAAATTTGGACGCTAGAAGGAAGTGGAGCTAATAGCGAAACCGACTAAGGGGTCGGTTTTTATTTTTTTATAGGTATTTTTAACGGCAATTGAGTCAATTGTACTGGCTGTGAAGGTCGGTTTTATATAGATTTATTAAAAAGGGGGAATAAAAATAAAAGCTAAAAGAGTAAAAATTAATTTAAAGAATGAGGTGAAAATGTAAAATGAGTAATGTTAAAAACAAATTGAAATTTGCAGTATCATTTCTGATCATTGCTTCTCTTGTTGTCCTGTCATTTCCTTCTAATCTTATATTTGGTGAAGGAGAATCTTCAGATGTGGAAGCACTTCAACAGGCTGTAACACAGGCCACTGAAGCGCTGAATGCAGCACAGACTGCAGCAGATGATGCCGATGCGGCACTTGCAGCAGCTCAGACTGCAGCAGACGATGCAGATGCAGCACTTGCAGCAGCACAGACTGCAGGAGACGATGCAGCAGCAGCACTTGCAGCAGCACAGACTGCAGCAGACGATGCAGCAACAGCGCTTGCAGCAGCACAGCAGGCTGTAGCAGATGCGCAGGCAGCTCTTGATGGTGCAGGTGAAGATGAAGACACGGAAGCATTAGAGCAAGCTCTGGAAGGTGCCAATGCAGCTCTGGCAGATGCCCAGACTGCAGTAGACGACGCCAATGCAGCACTTGCAGCAGCACAGACTGCAGCAGACGATGCAGCAACAGCAATGGCAGCAGCGCAAACTGCAGCAGATGATGCCGATGCGGCACTTGCAGCAGCACAGACTGCAGTAGACGACGCCGATGCAGCAGTTGCAGCAGCACAGCAGGTACTGGTAGAAGCGCAGGCAGCTCTAGATGCAGCACTGGCGGCATTAGAAGAAGAAGCTGGCGACGGATCTGGCGAGGAGCAGGAAATAAACCTTACAATAGATCCTACTCTTACCACAGACAAAGATGACTATAATCCCGGGGAGACAGTAGTTATTACCGGAACGGGTTTTCTGCCTAACACAGAATATACTATAGTTGTAGTAAGGCCAGATGGTTCTATCGTTTTAGGTGACGGTACCTTTGTTCCTGGTTCTGATGTTGTTTTGTCAGATGCAGGTGGGGGATTCACTTATAACTATATACTAAATGGGATTGTAGGTACATATAATGTAGAAGCAAAAGATTCTGAAGGTAATACGGTTGCCGAGACAAGTTTTACAGACTGCAATAATAAAGTAAGAGTATATAAAGATGTCAGGAATTCTTCTGGTAATAATGTGAGTGATACCAATCATTTCACTGTAAGATTATGGAAAGGCAATTCCCGAACTGGTCCCTGGGAAGAAATTGGTCATAAGGATGTATGGGAAGGCCATAGAGCTGAATGGCAGCATTTAGATTCCTATACGTGGTATAAGGTAACAGAGGATACTGAAAGCGGTTATACTTTAAAATCTATAACCGGTCCGCAATATATTAGATATAATAAAACTAAGAGTTTTTATATAGTAAACTGGCAAGATCCCAGGACCGGTTCCATAACAGTTAATAAGAGTGGCCTTGAAGGAAGCGATACGGCTATATTCTCACTATCAGGACAGGGTGGACCATATACTCCTATAACTCTTGATAACAAAACAGGTGGTTATCCATCAAGCGGAGGCTGGTCAAATCTGCCATATGGCTCTTATACAGTAACCGAGACATGGGGTTCCGGTAATGTATTTGCATACACAACAAATCTTAGCTCCAACCCAAAGACAATCAATGTTAACGGAAATGAAACTTTAGATGTAACCAATAGAAAATGTACTTATAGTGTTACAGTTAATAAGTCCGGGCTTGACTGGGGTTTCTGGTGGGCAGATCAAGCTATATTTACTCTTACCGGTCCAGCAGGTCCAAATAGTCAAGTTCGTACGGCAACGCTAAATAATTTCCCAATTCTTGGAAATCCTTCGGTCACGTGGAGTGGCCTACCTGCAGGTCAGTACACGTTAGATGAAAGTTACCCTGCTGGTAATAATTCCACTTATACTTCGAATCTTGTTTTCCCACAGTCATTTGATCTTGGGCCTAGTCAGACTTTCAATGTGGTTAATACTAAAATCACCTGCGCCGGTACTATTACTGTAAAAAAGACAGGACTTGAAGGAGATGACACAGTTGTATTTGCCCTTGATGATGACCAGAAGGATCCTGTTGGCAATGGCCAAGAGGTTAGCTGGATTGATCTTGAATGCGGCCAGTCTTATACTTTAACTGAAATAATTGGTGATTGTTATAGTCAGGCTTCTTGGGAAGTATATACTAATGATGGTTATGCTGAAACTCCATATCTTTCTGGAGGGCCGAATGATCCACTACCTACCCTTGTTATTGGTGGTGATAATCCTCAAGATTATTGGGTTGAAGTGACCAACACCAAAAAGACAGCTACAGTGACTGTTAAGAAGATTGTAGAAGGAGATGACACATTTAACTTCACTCTTACCGGTGGCACTCCGACAAGCTTCCCCTTAGGTAATAATGATACTCAGGATATAATTGTTAAGTGTGGCGATGAGATAGTTATTACCGAGACTGCAGGAAGTTGCTGGGAGACTACCGTAACTGATGATGGTCCAGAAGGTGTCATTTCAACTGACGATGAGCTTCGTAAAGCTTCATTTATAGTTGATGGTAACAACATAGACGGGCTGGATGGAAGTACCATTACCTATACCAACACCAAAAAGACAGCTACAGTGACTGTTAAGAAGATTGTAGAAGGAGATGACACATTTGACTTCACTCTTACCGGTGGCACTCCGACAAGCTTCCCCTTAGGTAATAATGACACTCAGGATATAATTGTTAAGTGTGGCGACGAGATAGTTATTACCGAGACTGCAGGAAATTGCTGGGAGACTACCGTAACTGATGATGGTCCAGAAGGTGTCATTTCAACTGACGATGAACTTCGTAAGGCTTCATTTATAGTTAATTCTTGCAACATAGACCAGCTGGATGGAAGTACCATTACCTTCACCAACACCAAAAAAACCTCTACCCTGACTGTAGAAAAATGGATAGACGATGGAGAGGGTTGGAAGTTAGTAGATGAAGGTACATTTAACTTCAGCGGTGATCTTGGTGGCTTTGTATTAGGTGGTGAAAGTTCAAGCACGCAGTTTACAATTACGTGTGGTGAGGAATATACCATAACTGAAACCCTGGAAGGATGCTGGGCTATTGATCACATAAGCTATGAAGGAGTTGTAGTAACGAACAAGATGTTCCAGAAACAGCAGTTTATTACATTTACCGCTACTTCTGAAGATGGAACCATCAGATTCTATAACAAGAGGCTAAAAGGCTCTATTACAATCTGTAAAACAGATGAAGAAACTGGCGAACCTTTACTAGGATCAACTTTTGAACTCCAGCAATATATATGTTCATATGCAGTTGATGGTACATTTGGAGCAGCGGCTCAACCTATTTGTGATTGGGTAACCATGTATGAGATAGTATTAACTGAAGAAAACTGCTATACATGGGGAAGCCTGTATTGTGGATTATATAGAGTAGTAGAGAAATTTGCTCCTCAAGGCTGGCTAACTATAGATCCAGTTGAAGTTGAAATAAACTCAGGACAGCTAAATCATTCACTATTAGAGGAAATAGCAGACCCCAGAAAGCCTGGAAAGATAGGAATACGTAAGGTAGACGAAGACGGCAATGCTATGGTCGGTATAGGATTTACTCTGTATAATTCTACAGGAACCACTGTAGTACAGGCAGAGAAGTTCACCGATGCTGCTGGAAAAGTTGCCTTCGGAAACCTTGCTTGGGGAAGTTATCTGATTGTTGAAACTACAGTTCTAAGTGGTTATACAAAAGCAGCTGATGTACCTGTAATTGTAAATTCCGGTAATGCAGGCACTGTAATAGATGTAATCATTGAGAACACTCCCAAAAGAGGCGGAGGCGGAGAACTTACAGTATTGGGTATCCAGGAACTTCCGTTTACAGGAATGCATCCTGCTATTCCAATATCCGGTATCTCTATGATACTGGGTGGAGCAGCAATGTTTATAGCTTCTCTCAAGAAGAGATTCGGAAGGAAGTAATATATAACGGTCTGTAAGTTGAGCACATATAGTGCTAAAAATAGCCCGGGTATTTAAATATCCGGGCTATTTTATTTTAGCAGGCATGATTATGAGGTATAATCGAAGCTAATAAATTTAATCTATGTAAGTAGGAGTAAAAGATAATGAAAAATAAATTATTTATAATACTGGTTATTATAACAATAATTTCTATGTTCTCTTTTATGACCGGCGGCTGCAAGATTGCTGAAGAAGAAACACCTATAGTTGAGAGTGAAACAGTATCGGGAATTACTTTAATCTCAATAGAGGAAGTCTTTGAGATCATTAAAAATAATGAGGATTACATTATTTTAGATGTCAGGACCCAGGAAGAATATGGTGAAGGTCATATCGGAAGTGTTGTGCTTATCCCCGTTGACGAGCTTGAAGGCAGGCTGGATGAACTGCCGGAAGACAAGCCCATAATAGTTTACTGTAAGGCCGGGGTAAGAAGTAATACGGCTGCAAGTATTCTGATAGAAAACGGCTTTACCCAGGTCTATGATATGAGCGGAGGGATCCTTGAGTGGATAGATAAGGGATACCCGGTCATAGTGACAGGAAGTAATGAAACTGCAGATAATTCGTATAATAATTCGGATGTTATATCAGTTTCTGTTGATGATTCATATGAATTTTATAAAAGCGGGGATTATATTTTTATAGATGTCAGGTCGCAGGGTGAATATGATAGCGGCCATATAAAGGGAGCAATACACATACCTGTCTTGGAGATTGAATTGAGATTAAACGATCTGCTCAAGGATAAGGCAATAGTTGTTTATTGCAACGGTTCCGGTTGTGAAAGAAGCGGGAGAGCTGCAATTATCTTGGTAAGTAACGGCTTTGACCAGGTTTACGATATGGCAGGCCTGGGTGTTATCGAGTGGGAACAAAAAGGCTATCCTATGGAAAAATAGGATATCTTAGTAAGTTTCTTTTTAAAAAGTGCCATATACTTCTATATAGTCCGCTATTATATTATATATTTTTAAAAAAAATCTAAAAAAAGTTTGACATAACTCTAATAGGTATATTATAATCTTCCTACAGTTCTGTAAAATAAGTTTATAAATTTAGGAGCTTTGAAACTTTCTTCGAATTTGGACGCTTGGAAGAAAGTGGAGCTAATAGCGAAACCGACTAAATGGTCGGTTTTTATTTTTTATAGGACGATTTTAAAAATTTTAAAAAGGAGAGATTAAATGAAAAAAAGTAATAAAATATTATTAGAGAGGAGTGAAATTTGATGAGTAAGATAAGATCTAGGAGGGCTTTAAAGTTCCTCCTCATAGGAATCGTTGTAATCAGTATGGTATTGTGGGTATTGCCTATGGGTTCACTTTCTGCAAGTCAGACTGTTCCTATTCATCAGGATCTGCCTATAGTCTGTAATGACGACACTGCACCTCTTTATACTACCGAAGGTTGCGATGATGGAGGTTTAGAGGATCCTTATGTATGGCATTTTTTATTAAACCATGTGGATAAAAACCTGCCGGGCGGTGCAACATTGACGGTTACCTTTCAGGTTGCTGGTATAATAACAGTTAGTGATTCTCCAAACAATTCTGCAAATTATCACTTTTTTATTGGTACAGATACTTGTGATGTAATATTAAGTGCTGTTGCAACAATACCCGATCAAAATAGTACTGGTGGACCTGATCCCCAACTGCAACTAAGCCATATATGTGGTCCTATTTCAGGACCGCAGACAGGTGCTATATGCGTTCAAAAGATACCAAACGGACTGCCCGGTCCTTTCACTTTCACTATTCAAAGCAGTGATGCCGGTTGGGAAGGAAATGGAGATCAACTCGTACTTCCTGATGAGGTAGGAAGCCCATTTGTTGGATGTTTCGAAGATCTTCCTATAGGACCTACTTATACCATAACAGAAACTCCTGGTGACTTTACTATTGTAAGTCCCGCAGGCGGTGTATGGAGTGGCCCGGTAGGGGACCTGGCAATTTTTGTAAATGAACCACTAACAGGTTCCATATGTGTTGAGAAGATAAATAACGGACTGCCCGGTCCTTTCACTTTCACCATTAACAGCAGTGATACCAGCTGGGTAGGAAACGGAAGTACTCTTCAACTGCCTGACGGCGATAGCTGGAATGCATGTTTTACTAATCTTCCGATAGGACCTACTTATACAATAACAGAGACTGCCGGTGACTTTACTATTGTAAGTCCCGCAGGTGGTGTATGGGTCGGACAAGCAGGAGATGCGGCAATTTTTGAAAATACACCGAACGTACCTGAAAAAGGTTCAATTACTGTATGCAAGACTTATGATAACGAAGTAGCCCCGCCGGCAGAGTTCAACTTTGCAATTTATCCCACAGGAATGCATCCTGCGGCACTTCGTCATGACTTTACGGTTCCCACAAACGGAGATTGTGTGACTATTTCTGATCTTGCTTTTGGTACCTACTGGGTAGAAGAAACAGATACTGGCTATGATGTAGTGGTTACCGGCGACGCTTCTGCATCCGGGACTTCTCCGTTGAAGGTCCAGGTTGAAATAAATGCAAATAAACCAGATGTCACCGTTAATTTCTATGACGAACCCACAGTTCCTGAAAAGGGTTCTATTACTGTATGCAAGACTTATAGCGGAAATGTAACCCCACCTGCAGAGTTCAACTTTGCAATTTATCCCACAGGAATGCATCCTGCGGCACTTCGTCATGACTTTACGGTACCCACAAATGGAGATTGTGTGACTATTTCTGATCTTGCTTTCGGTACCTACTGGGTAGAAGAGACTGATACCGGCTTTGATGTCGTAGTTACCGGAGACGCTGCAGCAACAGGGACGACTCCATTAAAGGTACAGGTTGAAATAAATGCAAATGATCCAAATGTTACTGTTAATTTCCATAACGATCCTACTGTTGAAGATAAGGGTTCTATTACAGTATGTAAGACCTGGAGTGGAGGAGAACTTAGTCCTGTTGATTTCAACTTTGCAATTTATCCCACAGGAATGCATCCTGCGGCACTGCGTCACGACTTTACGGTACCCACAGGAGATTGCGTGACTATTTCTAACCTTGCTTTCGGAACCTACTGGGTAGAAGAAAAAGATTTCGGCTATGATGTCGTGGTCAGCGGCGATGCTACCGCCAGTGGGAAATCTCCATTAAAGGTCCAGGTTACTATAGGTGAAGATAACAGATTGGTTATGGTCAGTTTTGATGATAAACGAACTGGCTGCATAAGAATACATAAGGCATTGGACGATGAGAGCACAGTTACCGGAACCTTTACATTTGATGTTTATGATAATCCGGATGGAACAGGAAGCCCTGTTGGAACAGCTTCTCTGCACTTCACCAATGGTGTAGCAGATGATCCTGGTTATGCTGAGATCTGCGGTCTTACTATTGGTGTGACTTACTATGTAGAAGAAACCGGAGGACCGGGTGTTAATGAAACCCCGGATTTGATAAACGGCAGATTCTTAGCAGTAACTCCATGTATTTTTCTTGATAATAATTCAGAACAGCCAAAAATTTCAGAAAGTATAGAAATTGTTCCATGTGAAGTTCTATTTAAGAATAATACTAGTGGAGGAGATGCCGACGCTGATGCTGACGCAGATGGCGATGGCGACGGTGACGGCGACGGTGACGGAGATGGCGATGGAGACGGAGATATAGAAGTATTGGGTATACAGGAGCTGCCATTTACCGGACTTAATTCCATTTATTATATTATCGGCTTTATACTGATTGCTTTAGGAGGTCTTACAGGTGTTAATGTCATAAGACTCCTGAAGAGAGAAAAACAGAGATATAGTAAATAGTCTATACTATAACAGTTCAGGCCAGGTTTAGAGTACCTGGCAGAATTTAGAGAAAGAACACCTTATTTTAATAAGGTGTTCTTTCTGCTATATTATTATGCAAACTTGTTGTTATGTACTTATTAAAGGATATATAATCTGGTAAATTAAGGAGATTTAAAGAAGAAAAGGACTTTATTATGAAAAAAATAGCCATATTTATTTTACCTCTTTTTATCTTATTTTTGCTTTTTAGTTTTATCAGTTCTGCCTGCGAAAAAGACAAAGCAGCTGCAGAGGAGACGATTGATATAACTGCAGCAGATGAAGATGAAAGTATTGACATTAGTAAACTGATAGATGACAAATTTTTAGAATACACCGATTCCATAGAGGTAGATATAGACGAGTTTGTTGACCTGTCTTACGAGGATAAAAAATATTTAATGGAAGTTGCATATGATGCAGTGGATGATTATTTTACAAATTCAGGTGAAGAAGAGTCTTTATTTTTAGAAAAATATGATGATATAGATAGAAAGGTATTTATTGGCTTTGGAGTAGGAGGCTTAAAAAAAGGATCATATTCTGCAAGAAAGGACAACCTGGCGGAAAGTATTTATGTTGCGACCTTAAGGACTATAGAAGACGCAAGATTTGACGGGGGCATAACCGAAGATGATTTAGGAGATTTAAAAATAGAGATAATCATACTTGGTGACGAAAAAAAATTAGATGAAAATTACGAGAAAGGAATTCATGGGTTAAGGATCGAAAAAGAGGGAAGTGGAGCAACTTATTACAACACAGTTGCTATTGAAGGCAATCACAGTCTGGATAGACTGCTGGAAAAGTTATGCGTAAAGGCGGGTCTGAGTGAAGATTGTTATGAGGATAATGCAGTCAGTATATACTATTTTCCCACCATCCATTTTGCGACCACCAGGTTTTCAGATGAGATAACTACCTTCTATAGATGCAATGTGATTGATTTTAAACCTGATGTAAATAGTGAGAAAGTAAAAAACTCTCTGGACCTGGCCGAAGGATGGATGCTTCTTAATCTGGATGAGGAGGGTTATTTTAATTACGAGTACAATCCTTCAGAAGGGAAGTACTCTACAGGCAATAACATGATAAGGCAGCTTATGTCATCGAGATGGCTGGCTGAAAAAAGCAGTGAAAATGATGTTCTGCTCCAGATGCATAAGGTGAATTTGGATTTTGTGTTTAAAAACTGGTACAGGGAAGATGGAGATCTCGGGTATATATATTTTGGTGATAAATCAAAGATCGGTGCCATCGGCATGGCTTTGAGGTTTTTAGTTTTTAGTCCCTATTTCAAGCAGTACGAGGATAAGGCCGAAAAACTGGCCAATACGATCCAGTATCTTCAGAAAGAAGATGGTTCCCTTAGTGCGTGGTATATTGAACCTGGCTACTCTTATGATGAAAAAAGTCTGCTGACTTATTACAGCGGAGAGGCTATATTGAGTTTGGTAGAGTTATATGAGAAAACAGGTGATGAAAAGTACCTTGATGCAGCTGTAAAGTCCCAGGACTACTATGTCAATGAATATGTAGACCTGATAGATATCAATTATTTTCCGGCGTATGTTCCCTGGCATACCATATCTCTTTATAAGCTGTATTTGGCTACTGGAACAGATAAATACAGGGACGCGATTTTTATATTAAACGACAGGCTTATCCAGATGCAGAATCAGGACGGGAAGCCGTATATTGATTTTTTAGGGAGATTCTACGACCCGGACAATCCTGAATACGGTGTGCCCTTTTCAGGCAGTACTTCGGTTTATATAGAAGGATTGACCTATGCATATGAACTGGCTGAACTTGATGAAGACTACGAGAGGATGTATGAATACAAAAAATCAATACTTCTCGGCGTTCATAATCTCGTAAACCTTCAGTTTGACGGGACAGATATGTACTATCTTTCACGTCCGGAAAGAGTGGAGGGAGCAATAAGGTACAGGGTAGACGATAACAGGATCCGGATCGATACAACACAGCACACTATAGATGCTTTAAGCAGGGTATTGGATGTATTTTATAAATAATGTTTAGTATGTAATTGCAGGATGGAAAAGAAAAAGCTCTCAAGATCTAAAATAATAAAGATAGCAAAAATAGTCACATTTGTTGCTCTTGGTGCAGGTGTCCTGTTTTTACTATACCCTTCGATTGTGAACGTTATATCGGAAGTAAAAAAAGAAGGTATTATATCGGAATGGGAAACACAAAAGAAAGTATCTCCAGAAGAAGAGATCACTTCAGAGGATGCAGTTTCGGAAGATGATGAGGAAAGCAGTGGGGTTGCAGATGAAATTGACAGCACAGATGCCGGTATCAAAGAGGAGACTGTAGACCACGGCACTCTAACTGCCGAGGATTTTTTCCCATTGAAGATAATAATCCCGATAATCGACCTTGAGTGGATTGTAAATGAAGGTTCGGACACTCAAACCTTAAAGGAGGGACCGGGCCATATTATTGAGACGCCGCTTCCCGGGGATGCCGGAAGGTGCACCATTTCGGGCCACAGGACTACTTACGGTTCGCCTTTCCGCAGTATTGATGAGCTTAGTTACGGCGACCTTATTTATCTTGAAACCATTAAAGGTGATGTGTTTGCTTATGCTGTGAAAGGTGTGGAAATAGTCAAGCCGGAAGATGTATATATCCTGGAGGGTACAGAGCGTAAGGAACTGCTTCTTACTTCGTGTTACCCCGAATATTCTGCAGCCGAAAGGATTATTTTATTCTCGGAATTGGTAAATATATATCCGTTGGGATTGGAGTTTTAAAGATAGAAGTATTATAAGTGAATAGGTTTATATATGGCTTCAAAAAGCAAAGAAATATTTTTTTCAATAGTGATGGTAGTGATCATGATCACAGCGGTTAGCTACAATGTCTATTCTGTGGAGTATCAGAAAATAGAGGCGGTCAGGCAGGCGGAAGAAGACGCCAGGTTAGAAAGACAGATGCTGGAGGAAATAAAATCCCAGGAAGCCAGAGAAATAGCAGGATTTGACCGGGAGTATAGAATATTAAAGGCTGAGTTCACAGCCGAGGTCAGTGAATTATCGGAGAAGCCATATTCCCAGATTTCAAGTATTGATGAGTTAAAAGAAATTACCATGCAGAGGATGGATGCATCTAAAGAATTAAGAGATGAATTGGGCAAGATGGATATCCCCGGGCCGCTGGAAGATTATTATAAATTTGAGATGGAGTTTCTTGAAAGCGATATTGATAAGATGACTCTGGTTCTTGATTATTATAACAGCGGTAATTATTCTACATATGATGATAGTGATTTAGAAGAGCTGTATAAAAATAATAACTTGTTATTTTTAAAAGCCCAGCAGGAGATGCAAAGAGTATATAAGGAATATGGCCTGGAGGATTTATTATAAGAGTTATCTTAAGAACCTTCCTGCATCCAAATATTCTAGATATCATAAACAGAATATTTACCTAAATTGTAAGAATTATCAAATAGTATCTGATAATAATTT
>Ga0114922_10000089_pt1 | contig 76856 bp, 65 predicted proteins | sample AartaG_FD_100975 | JGI IMG/M metagenome (GOLD analysis project Ga0114922, IMG submission 100975) | Deep subsurface microbial communities from Aarhus Bay to uncover new lineages of life (NeLLi) - Aarhus_00045 metaG | ecosystem: Environmental > Aquatic > Marine > Oceanic > Sediment | place...
CTCAATTGATTTTGACGGCGATGGCGACAACGATCTGGCGACTGCGAACGCAGGCACTGACAATGTTTCGATACTGCTGGGCAATGGCGACGGAACATTCCAGTCTGCAGTTAATTACGCCGCCGGAGATTGCCCGTTGTCTATCTTCTCGACTGATCTTGACGGTGACAGCGACAATGACCTGGCGGTAGTCAACAATTGTTCTGACAATGTCTCAATACTGCTCAATATCGGGGACGGGACCTTTCAAACAGCGGCTAACATTGACGTGGGAAACTCTCCTCGCTCTGTCTTCTCTATCGACCTTGACGGTGATGACGACAATGACCTCATAGTAGCGAACGCTTTCTCCGACAATGTCTCGATACTATTGAATAACGGCAACGGGACCTTTCAAACCGCGGTCAACTATGACGTTGGGTTCATGCCATCTTCAGTCATCTCGATTGATCTTGACAGTGATGGCGACAATGACCTGATAGTCGCGAACGCTTTCTCCGACAATGTCTCGATACTATTGAATAACGGCGACGGAACCCTGCAAACCACGGTTGACTATGACGTTGGATATAACCCGCGTTCTGTCTTCTCGATTGATCTTGACGGTGATGGCGACAATGACCTTGCGGTAACGAATAATGTCTCTAACAATATCTCAATACTATTGAATAGCGGTGATGGAACCTTTCAAACCGCGGTCAACTTTGGTGTAGGAGAAGGGCCTCACTCTGTTTTCTCGATTGATCTTGACGGTGACGGTGACAATGACCTGGCGACAGCGAATTGGGACTCTGACAACGTCTCAATACTGTTGAATAACGGCGACGGGACCTTTCGCACGCCGGTCAACTATCGCGCTGGAGATGGTCCTTGCTATGTCTTCTCGATTGATCTTGACGGTGATGGTGACAATGACCTGGCGGTAGCGAACGCTGGCTCTGACAATGTCTCCATTCTCATTAATCTGACAGTTCAGTCCATGTTTGACACAAAGGTTGATTATGCCGCTGGAAGGGATCCAAAGTCTATCTTCTCGATTGATCTTGACGGTGACGGTGACAATGACCTGGCGGTAGCGAACGTTTTCTCTCACAATGTCTCAATACTGTTGAATAACGGAGACGGAACCTTTCAAACTGCGGTCAACTATGGCGTTGGACGTTTTCCGGTCTCCATCTTCTCGATTGATCTTGACGGTGACGGTGACAATGACCTGGCGGTAGCGGACCATTACGATGTCAATGTCTCAATACTGGTAAATAACGGCGACGGAACCTTTCAAACCGCTGCCAACTATGCCGCTGGAGGGGGTCCAAAGTCTATCTTCTCGATTGATCTTGACGGAGATAGTGACAATGACCTGGCGGTAGCAAAGGGTGACGGTGTCTCTATCTTGTTGAATAACGGCGACGGAACCTTTCAAACCGCGGTTAACTATGCCGCAGGAAAACTCCCGTTGTCGGTCTCCTCGATTGATCTTGACGGTGATGGTGACAATGACCTAGCGACAGCGAACTATGGCTCTGACAATGTCTCAATACTGTTGAATAACGGAGACGGGACTTTTCAAACCGCGGTTAACTATGCCGCAGGAAATCTCCCGTTGTCGGTCTCCTCGATTGATCTTGATGGTGATGGTGACAATGACCTAGCGACAGCGAACTATGGCTCTGACAATGTCTCAATACTGTTGAACAATGGCGACGGGACCTTTCCAACCGCTGTCAACTATGACGCCGGAGATGGTTCTCGCTCTGTCTTCTCGACTGATCTTGACGGAGATGGTGACAATGACCTGGCAACAGCAAACTCTGGTTCTGACAATGTCTCAATACTATTGAATATCGGCGACGGAACCTTTCATGCTGCGGTTAACTATGGCGTTGGATTTAATCCACTTTTCGTCTTCTCGATTGATCTTGACGGTGATGGTGACAATGACCTCGCGGTAGTGAATCTTAATAACAATGTATCAATACTCTTTAATCTAACTGGTCCATATAGCTGTTGCCACCTGCGTGGAGATGTGGACCACAGCGGCAGCATGCCGATAGATATCAGCGATCTGATGTATCTTGTCGACTACATGTTCCGGGGCGGCCCCGCCCCACCATGCTTCGATGAAGGGGACGTGGACGTCGGCGATTCCACGCACATAGACATCGCCGACCTGGTATACCTTATCGACTACATGTTTGGCGCCGGCCCCGAACCGCCGCCGTGCCCGTAGGCGGCGCGGCACAGGCCGCGGGTGGCCCACCATTCATGGTGGGAATCAAAGCTCAAAGAAGTGGCTTGCCACCCCCCCCACAAGAACACCACCAGGTCCTCCCAAAAAGCGGCGGCAGCATCGTCAATAAAGGATCAGTCAATGGCTACACCGGTACCCCACCTAAAGTGGAGCGGCAGGTGGGATTCTTCATTGAACCCACCCGACGCTGTCGCTCTGGGTGGGGTACCTCTGTTTCATCTCCAACTCATGCAGGCCGCAAAATCACTACCGATCCTGTCAACCGAAGATGAAAACCCGCAAAACGAACCCATTTGCTGTGCGCGGCCGGCATTGCCGGTTTTTCGCGCTACGCGCGGAGTGCCCATAGAGCAGTCGATGTCAGGCCCACAGGGGGCCTGACCTACAAGAGTCATGGCGCCTGTTGTGTGGCGTGCCGTTCATGGTTATACTGCTCCGATGAACAACGGTGAGCTCTATCTCCATTACGGCGGCGACCCGTACTTCAACATGGCTGTCGATGAGTGGCTTTTCGCCCGCGTCCTGGCGGGCCCGCCGGCGCTTCTGGCTCGCCTCTATACCTGGTGTGAGGAGGCTCTCACCATCGGCGTGAACCAGAAGCCGGAGCGGGCCGTGGACCTTTCGCGGCTCGGCCTGACACCGCTCATTCGACGCATCACCGGGGGCCGAGCTTTGCTGCACGACCCGTCGGAGTTGACCTACTGTGTTGTTTTCGATCTGGAAGCTGCCGGTGATGCTGTTGCGATTGACTCGCCTTCGGCATTCTATGAGCTTGTTGCCGGCATGCTGGTTCGGTTTCTCGGCCGCCTGGGTCTCGAAAGCCGCTTCGAGCGAACGTCTGCGGCGCAAAATTCGCGTCCGGTTTTTTTTCACCGGGCGGCCTGTTTCGCCTCGCACGCCAGGTACGAGGTGACCTCCGGGGGGCGGAAACTGGTGGCCTCAGCGGCTCGGCAGTGCCGGTCGGTGATACTGCAACACGGGGCCATCAAGATACACGGAGTCGCCCCACACGCGGCGTTGAGGATGGGTCGCCAGGCCGGGCAGCAATGCCCTCACGGCAAACAACCCGTTACCGCACAAGCGCTTAGTCGCGCCGGGAGGTTCTTTCGGGAGGAGATGAGCAACTCCTTTGGAATCTGCCTGCAACCCAGAATGTTTACAGCAAAAGAGGAGGAAGAAGCAGTTCGGCTTGTCCTTCGCACTCGAAAAAAAGCTCTCGATAAACACGATTCCTTTGAACATGGTTCACATCCCGCAAGTCTATACAGAGTGGTGGGGACAAGCGCCGGTGCGGGAAAAAGCGCTTGACTTCAGCACCGTTATTAGGCTTAATATATGTTTGACGCCGCTGCATAGTGCGGAAAAAGGCGTCCGTGGAAAGGATTGATTACTGGTGATAATGGGTCGGGGACAATGCGATTCTGGCTGCTTCGTCAGGGGTGCCTGCAGAGCTTTCCTGTCAAGCGCAATCAGTACCTACCAGTCACATTGCGCCCGACGTATCTGATTGAATAATAGCGTGTCCTTTGTTGCGTAGGAGGAAGCAAGATGCCTGACAGGCGTAAAAACTTGTTGATATTGATAATGATTGTCGCGCTGTCCACGGCGCTTTTGCCGGCAACGGTAAATGCTGCGGCCACCGGTAAGATAATCGGGACAATAACGGACAAGGAAACGGGTGAGCCGGTGATCGGGGCGTCGGTCTTTGTAGTGGGCACCAAGCGCGGTGCCCAGACCGATTTCGACGGCAAGTACGTTGTCGCTCAGATGGAACCCGGTACCTATGTGGTCACTGTCACCCACCTGGACTACTCCACGGTTGAGATCACGGATGTGATTATCAAGTCCGACCTCTCGTTCGAGGTTTCCGTGGCTATGGAGAAGAAAGTGACGGACATTGGCGAGACCATCACCGTGAGAGCGGACAAGGATATAATCGACAAGTTCGAGGTATCCAGTAAGACGGTTATCTCCAAGGAAGTCATTCAGAACGCTCCGGTGACGACGGTTGAGGAGCTTCTGACCCAGGTGGCGGGGGTCGTTACCAATGCGTCCGGTGAGATCTTTATCCGCGGGGGGCGGGCCGGCGAGGTTTCCTATATTGTCGACGGCGTGCCGATCGGTGATCCGCTGGGCGGTCTGGGTCAGGCCGGGGCCAATCTTTCGCTGGTGTCCGGATCGATCCAGGAGTTCACCGTTATCAAGGACGGTTTCGACCCGGAATATGGCGATGCCCTCTCGGGTATTGTCAAGATCACTACCCAGACCGGCTCCAAGGATAACACGCGCGTCAACTACCAGTATATCACTGACGATTTCGGCAACGCCACACTCAATAAGTACTCGCGCAACAGTGACTTCATGCGTTTCTCCATCTCGGGGCCGGATCCGCTTTTCAAGAACAAGGTGCTCCCGGCGCTTGGACTCAACTTCCTTGAGGACAAGGAATTCACCTACTATTTCTATGCCGAGGTGGACAAGCACGACGGTGTTTACCAGTATGAGTCCTACGACAGCCCTGTCACGCGGCGCCAGTATGGCAACTTCAACCTTTTCGGAATTGACATCCCCGAACGCAAGAACAACCGGTACTACTGGATGACCAACCTCAAGTTCCGTCCCCGGCAGAACCTGAAGTTCATTTTCTCGTACAAGGATTCTCAGACGCGGTGGACGCATTTCAACTGGGACTACCGGTACAGTCCCAACACGGCCCCGGTTCAGGTGGACAAGTGGAGGACCGTATCTCTCGAGGTTTCGCAATCGATCGCCAAAAACATGAGCTACGAGGCGGTGCTTTCATTTGCCAACAACAGCCTCGAACAGAAACCGGGTGACCCGGCCAACCCCGGTCATGGTCTCGATCCCGATGATTTCCGGTTCAACGGTGAGTGGGAGGATTACGACGACATCAATGGCAACGGCGTGTACGACCCTCCTGAGCCGGTTTTCAACCTCTATCCGGATACTGCTCAGTACGGCACCGACTATTACGGTCCGGACTATACCTACGGCGAGTACCTGAGCGATACCAACCGGCAGGCGAGCTATATCTCCTGGTCCGACTTCAGGTTCAACAGCAACGGGGTCCGCGACCTGCTGGAGGGCGAACCATATATCGACCTGAATGGGAATAGTTACTGGGACGCCGGTGATTTCCTTCGTGACAAGAACGGGAACGGCCTCCTGGATACCAATCGGATCAGCGTGATCAACAACCGCTATATTGAGCCTTATGTTGACGGGGACTCCATCGTCGGCGAGCCTTTTGAGGACATCAACGGTAACAACCGATACGATCTGGGGATCGATCTATTCATCATGTCCGTTGACGATGACAACATGGATTACAACGACAACGGCAAGCACGACGGTCCCGGCGACAACTGGGAGCCGGGAATCCCTTACCTGGATCGCAACCACAACGGCGTCTATGACCCGCCCAACAGCCAGTATGATCCAGGGGAGCCGTTTACTGACCGCAATGGCAACGGCTACCACGACGGCGGCACCTCGGACTTTCTCTCACCCAATAATCACCAGGACAGCGCCATCTGGCACTACCGCAACACCGATACCTATCGCGGCGAGTTGAAAGCTTTCTGGCAGCTGGGTTCCCACGAACTAAAAGCGGGATTTGCCATTCAGCAGGATAAATTGAGCTACCGTGAAATCGAAAAGCCATATGTCTATTACGCTCGTCAGTCCGACGGCGGTCCTTACGGTGACCGTGGTGAGTTCCGTGACATGTTCGACTACGACCCCTGGAGGGGTACCGTCTATATCCGTGACAAGCTGGAATACGGTTCCATGATCGCCTCTCTCGGTTTCCGTTGGGACTTCTTCCTTCAGGATCGGTACGACCTGGTAGATGTGGCCAAGGCGGATGATCTGGGTTCGGGTATCATTTACGGTGACCGGCAGAAGTTCTCGCCGCGGATCGGATTCTCCTACCCGATCTCGGACAAGGCCAAGATACATTTCAACTATGGCCATTTCTTCCAACTCCCCAGCCTGGCATACATGTACCAGAGAAACACAAGTACCGTCGGCTCGAATGCAGTGATCGGCAATTACAACCTGGACTATCAGAAGACCATTCAGTACTCATTCGGTGTCAAGTATGCCATGAGTGAGAACTACTCGGTAGACATCTCCGGGTACTTTAAGGACGAGTTTGATAAGATCAACCAAAAACAGGTGCGGGTGGGTGGTCTGACCCGTCGGCAGTATAAGAACTGCGACTACGGCCGCAGCCGTGGTTTCGAGTTGGAGATTGCCAAGCGGGGCGGCGGTTATGTGAACGGTCAGGTCAGCTATACGTACGCCTTTGCCTTCGGCAAAGCTTCTCAGGCGAACGAGAACTACATGGATGATTTCGAACTCAGCCGCGAACCCCTCTCGGAGTCGGCGCTGAACAATGATGTCCGTCATCGCATTGTGGCGGCTATTCAGCTTTTTGTGCCCAAGACGCTCAAACCGCGGCTGTTTGGCCTGCCCATACCCAATGCCTGGTCGCTGGCCATAGAAGCCGTGATTGAGAGCGGACGGCCGTTTACCCCCGGTCGCGCGTACCCCAACCTGTCGTTGACCCAGGGTGAAGACATCCAGAGTAACTCCATGAGAATGCCGTCCATCATAAACTTCGACATCCGCTTCACCAAGGACTTCAAGCTTGCCGGAATTGATTTGAGCACTATTTTGTGGATTGAGAACATCTTCAACAACCGGAATGTCAACTACGTATACAGCGCCACCGGCAGGCCGGACACGAATCAGAATATTAACCAGATCATCAAGGGCGGGCGACCCTATGATCTGAGGCCCTACAACTGGGACTACGGCCGTCAGATCAGGCTCGGAGTCGAGGTGAACTTGTAGCTCCCGATAAGCCAGGAACAAACATCAAACTGCCATAGATGAGGACGAGATGCTTTTGAAAGATAACCGATCATCTGCTAAAGCCAGGCAAATCCTAACCTGCGCGCTGCTTGTGTGCGTGGCAGTCGTGATGCTGCCATGCATCGGTCAGGCTCAGGCCAAGGTCGGTACCACCGGCGCCCAGTTCCTGGAATTAGGTGTTTCTGCACGGGCTATGGGCATGGCGGAGGCTTTTGCGGCCACCGCCGATGATATATCTGCCGTGTACTACAACCCCGCCGGTCTGACTTCGCTGTTTGGACGGGAGGCTGCCTTCACTTACATCGATATGCCGGCTGACGTTGGCTTCGGGTTCGGCGCGTTGGGGTTTCCCCTGGAGTCCGTCGGGGGCGTCCTGGGAATTGGGGTTTATGCTCTTTCGTCGGGTCAGATGATAGAACGCACCCCAACCAGCGGCACGTATGAGGGCACCGGCCGCACTTTCGGCTGGAACGACTTCGCCGCTTCGGTCAGCTACGGCCGGTATCTTACTGACCGATTCTCGATCGGCTTCACGGTCAAGTACATCGGCGAGTTTGTCCACGATTACAGCGCCAGCGGCTGGTCGGCCGATGTCGGCACGGTCTACGATACCGGTCACCGCGGTTTCAGGATCGCCATGGTTATCTCCAACTTCGGCCCCGATCTCACCATGATCAGCAAGTCGTATCCGTTGCCGATCAATTTCAAGTTCGGTGGCTGCATTGACGTCATCGAGGGTGAGGATCATCTGGTGACCTTTGCCGCCGAAGGTGCCCACCCGTCCGACAACCTGGAGAAATACAACACCGGCCTGGAGTACGTTTTCAAGGACCGGTATGTACTTCGTGCCGGTCAACGGTTCAACTACGATATCGACGGTTTCACGGCCGGCGGCGGTTTGCGAGTGCCGTTCAGTGATGACGGCGACCTTCGTTTTGACTATGCCTATCAGGATTTCGGTATCCTGACCCAGGTCCATCGTTTCACAATGATAATCGCGTTTTGAGGAGGGTCTCGTTAGGTTATGAGATGCAAAGCTAATAGGTTCAAGGTTACCTTCCTGGTGGCTGCCGCTCTCGCCGCGGCGCTGTCGCTTGCGATCATTCTTGTCTCCGGCTGCACCGATCGCCTTGCCGGTGAACTCAACGCCAATCATAAGCCGGTTGTCTATTTCGTGAACATCCCGCCGGAAGGGCAGTCGTTTTCCCGTAACCCGGTCATCCACTGGGTGGGCACCGATGATGACGGCCTGATCGTCTTCTTCGACTATCATGTGGCTACGGTTCAGGAAGTGGGCGGCATGGATCCGATTCAGTATGCAACGGAATTCTTCTCTCAGGACTTAATCGTCTCGATGGAGTGCGATTCTGTTGTTACGGACACGGGCCTTGTTGAGATCTGCGATACCACTTTCCGCTGGTCGCGGCTTTACGTGGACCTCAGGGGTCCTGAACCCCGGACTACGAATGTAGTCGCCATGTCCGCCGACCTGTCCGACCCGGTGCGGCAGTTTGTCGATCAGTACGTGTTCCTGCGAGCCTTCGATGAGCAGGGCCTCTCGTCCGACATCGTGTACCGGCTTTTCTCGCGCAACGACAACCCGCCCAACACGGTCATTTACGGTTTCCGTGCGACCGATACGCCGTTTGTGAATGCCGTCGATACCGGTGGCATCATTACCGGTGTGAGAGTGAGGTGGGCCGGTACTGATCCGATTGACTATCCCAGTGACCCGCCTCCGTTCGAGTTTGAATGGCGGCTGTACGGTCCATACGATGACGACCAGCTTGCGACCATTACCGAGGAATACCTCATTCCGGTGTATCTGACCAACGAGGGGCTGATTTATCGCAATGTTCCGGGCGACGATGATACGACCTTCGTCCGGTGTGACACGGCCACGGGATTGTGCGACACCCTGATTGTCCTCGAGACGTCAGCGACCGCTCGCGGCAGCGTAGACACTGTCTTTAGAGTTGACGACGCGGATTTCAAGAACTCACCACTGGGTGACGACAAGCTGGTTTACACCTCCGAAGAATGGATTTTGGCCACTAACATAACCATGTGGAACGTCTTCAAGAACTTCCATTCCGATACCACCCTGCAGATGAACTACATGTTCTGGGTACGCAGCCGGGACGATGCGGGAGTTCCGGATCCGGTTCCGGCCTACCAGGCTCTCCCCGTAATCAATCCGAGATATGAACGTGATATAGCAGTGCTGGACTTCAACGGCAATTTGCCTGCCTATCCCAATAATCCCATTTCTGATGATGTCAAGAAAGCATACTGGTACGATGCCATCAACACGTGGGGCGCGGCCTCCGGATATGACATTATCTTCGATACCACGAGGATAACGGAAGGGCCGATGGCCACCATGCGGTCGAGTCCGGATTTCTTCTGGATGCCCAAGTTCACGGCGGGCGTGCCGATCGGGGAATTGCTGAAGCACAAAGTACTGATCCTGTATAACGATCGGATTGGAGCACCGGGAAATGACCAATTGAGGAGCGTCTACAGGGCGATTGACGGTGGCGTAAACGTCTGGGCTACCATGCGATGCCCGGTTATCGGCAGTTCCACTGAGGTGCCGGAGTTCGATGTCTTTCCGCCTGTTGTGAACGGTGAGAGGTCATACACCAGGTACTTTGGGGTGGAGAGCGTGGACTATTCCGCGTGGTTCTGTCATCTTCCCTTCCTTACCGATTCTCACTGTGACGACAAGGGTTTTTACCAGGATTTCATCGGTGCTTTTTCCAGGAAACCGGGTGAATGGCCGGAACTGGCCATAGATACCGCTCTCCTGCATAGCAACTACAAGTGGATGGCGATGCGTCAGAACACATGGGATCCCATACATCCTGCCCTGCCCGAAGTAAACTGGGCTGTCAGATCATTCGGCTCTGAAATACTGTACAAATACAAGTCACTGTACGGTCAGTCGCATCCCCTGGGGTTCACCTTCAGCTTCCACGGCCGGCCGGTGGCGCACCGGCTGGAAACCAGCCTGTTCCGGACGGTACATTTCATGTTCACTCCTCTGGCCATCGAGACTGACTCGATGCAGGTTGTCGTCAATCTGGTTCTTGACTGGCTGTACGATCCGAGTGTCGGCGCAACGATAAACGAAGTGCGCTACCATGATGCTCCCGTGAGGATGTCTGTTTCGGAAGCTCGCGAGTCCTACGAGCGTCGCTGTCAGGGGTACGAAGATATGCTGCGTGCCGAGGAGGAGATGCAGCGCTGAGTTGATTCATCAGACCTGTTGGCGTTACGCCGCAACGATAGATAGAGCGCCAAGGGACCGGCAAAGTGCCGGTCCCTGTTTTTATTTTCCGGGGTAGTTCGGCAGTTTCCTGAGAACCGGGTTTGCGGGAAACCTCGCCATCGCTACCGCCATCACCGAGTCGGCCAACCGCGCCTGGCCGGTCGATAGGTAGCCGCTCACAAGATTTGCATAGGCTTCAACCAGACTTGGGTCCAGACTGACGGCCCGGTGGCTCTGTCCGATGGCTTCCTCAAGACGCCCGCTCAGGCCGGCCAGATAGCCCAATTGGTAGTGCGCCAGGGCCAACTGGGGGCGACGCGACTGCGGGCTGTTCCGGAACTGCCTCTTGAATGCTGCGTCGTCCATCTCGATGGGCGGTGGTTTCGATCTCAAAGCTCGCCGGAGCACGTGTTCAGCTTCTTTGAAGCAGCCCCGCTGACTCAGCAGAATCGCCGCCTCGTTGAGCAGGTATATGTCGTCGCCGGTGTTGACGGCGGCAATCCCGATCAGATTCATGAGGCTGTCGTCAGGAGCGCTCTTCCGGGCGGCTACGGCCCTCAGCAGGACTCTGTTAGCCGTCACGTCATAGGGGCTCAAGGCTATCGCCCGCGCTGCTTCCGCGGCCGCCTGTTCGTACTGATCATTCAACAGTTGCACAGAAGCAAGATTGATGTAGACCTTGGCTCTCTGCGGGTTGAACGCTCGTTCCCGATTGAAATAATAGAGGGCCGAGTCGGCGATGCCCAGCTTCAGGTAGCAAGAACCCGTGTTGAGATTGACCTCCGGAAAAGTCGAGTCGACTGCCGCTGCTCTATGGAACCAGCGCAAGGCCTCCCGGTAATCCCGACTGGCGTAGTGATGCAGTCCCTTGGAAAGCAAGCCCGTGGGAGAACCACCCCGGGGCAGGGATATCACGGGGTAGGATGACAACAGCCACAGCCCGAACAGCGGTACCAGCGGCAGCAGGGTGCGCCTCAGGTTCCGCTGGGTCCACAGATGGGTTACGCCGGCTGCAGACAAGATGATATAGAACGGCAGCAAGGGGACCCGAAAACGGCTGTTGAAAAAGAAAAGAGCGACTACCGCCATGTAGGACAGGATCACCACGAGCAGCATGACGATCCCCGATCGTGACCTGCCCCCAACGGAGATCCCTATGACGGCAAGGGCAAGAAGGATCCCGAATGAGAGCGGGTTGTACTTGAAGAACGGCACGCTTGCGAAAAACAAATTCAAGTCCCGGTTGTTTGACACTTCTCGCGAGCAGATGCTGTAGTAGAGCTTCGTCAAGTACAGTTTCACGAATGTTCCGGGATGTGTCGCCATCCAGTGGATCGCTTCGTTTGTCCAGTAGGTCGACACCTCACCGGGAGTAAGCGGCGCTCCGATCGCAGACTCCGCCAGAGCGGTGATCTCGCGCAGTTGCCAGTTGTAGCCCAGCGGTTCGGGAAGCCGCGCTGAGACGCCGTCGGCGATATCGTTGTTGCCGATATACAGGTTGATCCCCCCCTGCGATGCCACCAGCACCGGGTCTCCCGCTACGATCAGGTTCCTTACAAAGACCGCGCCGACCAGCAGCGATACGCCGATCAGCAGTCTCACGATGGATCCCAGGGCAGGCCTGAAACTGTCCGCGGAGGCAAGGTGGAGCACGACCATCGGTGCGATCAGAATCAGAGCCGTAGGCCGGGTGATGGCGGCCAGCCCCAGCCAGAGCCCCGTGATCAGGGCGTCGGCGGGCCGCTGTCGCTCGCGCCAGCGCAGCCACCACAGGAATGTCACCTGCAGAAGCAGCGCGAACAGGGAGTCAAGAAGCAGTTCACTCTCGAAGTACACGAGCACCGGGTATACGGAGTGAACGACGGCCGCCAGGATCCCGACGGTGCGATTGAAAATCCTCTTGCCGAGAACATAGGTCAGTGCCACCGAGATCAATCCTATCATCAACCCCAGCAGGCGCGCCGCCCAGAGGGAAGGACCGAAGATTGCATAGACGCCCGCCAGGCAATAGGTATAAAACGGAGCCCTGAAATAGGTGGTGTCACCAAAGATGTTCCCCTGGGCTATTGAGACGGCCCAATTGTGATGGTAGTAGTTGTCGACCGTCAACTGATCCCAGTCCGGCAGAGCACTGTAGAAAAGCAGGTAACCGATCCGTACTACCAGCGCCAGCGCCACAACCAGCAACAAAGCTCGGTCGATTGGCCATGATCTGAGTCGCAAACTCATCGACTGAATATAGATGATGGGTGACGGAAATGCCCTGAAAAAACTTGCGACTCGCGATGGGCAGTAGGCAAGAGGAATCACCGTTTGCAACTCCTGCAGTCGAGCCGCTTTTCCGGGTAGGGCAGTCGTTCCCGAAGCGTCGTTGCTATCCGACTGCCTGTTGCGGTGTTACACTATGGGGGCGATACCACTATGCAATCCCCTGCCGCAACTCTCCTGTCAATCTCTGCCTGGGGCTGCGGCACAGCCTTTGCTTGACTGGGTATGGATTAAGCTGAAGAAACCGGGAAAAATTCGATGCCGAAAAAAGCGTTTATTTTCACTTTGTGCTTGATCAGTTACCTAGTCTGTGGCCGCCCGGCCGCGGCCCGGAGTCTCTCACTCGGCGTTCAGGAACGGATTGAGGAATATGCGACAACTCGAAACGACACCCTTCTCGACGTAGTCATATTCATGGACAACCACCGGCTGGACGCTGCCCGGAGGGCCGCCGCGAGCAAGCCGATGACTCGCGGTGCGCGGATCAAATCGCTTCTGAGAACACTCAGCCGCTTTCAGTCGTCGGACGCCGACCGCTTAGCCGCCTACCTGGAACTCCACTCTCCAGAGCCGGTGTCCCGGTTGTGGATTGTACCTGCTTTCTCAGCCCGCGTCCGTCTCTCGCAGATCAAGACTATTGCCGGTATGCCCGGGGTCAAGCTGATAGTGGAAAACGCAGCTCTGAGTTTTGACCCGCCGGTTGAGATTTCAGCAGCGCCGGCGCTCTCCGGGGGCATCTCGGATGAACTGGTTCTGCTCGGAGTGCCTGAACTGTGGCGGCGCGGTCTGAAGGGCCACGGGCGGCTGATCTGTTCTTTTGACACCGGCGTGGACAGGGACCATCCGGCCCTGAGTTCAAAATGGCGTGGCAACCAGGTGACATTATCTTCCGCCTGGTTTTCAAAGGTTACTCCCAACGAGCCCCCGACCGACAAGACCGGTCATGGGACTCATACCATGGGACTGATGGTCGGCGCCACTGCAGCCGACAGCTTTGGAGTCGCTCCTGACGCCCAGTGGATAACGGCCGGGGTAATCGATCAGGGACGGTCCCTGCCGACAACGCTCACCGACATAATGGAAGCCTTTCAGTGGGCGCTCAATCCGGATGGTGACACCGGCACGACTCACGATGTCCCGGACGTTATTCTGAATAGCTGGGGTATTCCCAGGGGTCTCTTTGAACCGTGCGATAAGACGTTTGCCGGTCTCATAGAGGCTGTGGAGGCAGCCGGCATCGTGACAATCTTCGCCGCAGGCAACGAGGGGCCGGAGGCTATGTCGCTTCGGAACCCGGCCGATATTGCCACCACCCCGGTGGACTGCTTCTCCGTGGGTGCGGTCGACGGAGGACTCACCGTGGCCAATTTCTCAAGCCGCGGTCCGTCGTCGTGTGACCCGAGTAAGATCAAACCTGAGGTGGTTGCTCCCGGCGTCGCCGTTCGTTCCTCGCAGAAGGGTGGCGGCTACGCGTACATGAGCGGCACCTCAATGGCCGCGCCGTTTGTGGCGGGACTAGTCGCGCTGATGAGACAATACAATCCCGACGCAACCGTCGACCAGATCAAGTACGCCCTGCTGCAGGCTACCACCGACCTGGGCGCTACCGGTGAGGACAATGCCTATGGATGTGGTCTGGTAGATGCTTCCAGACTACTGGGCTTTCTGCCCGTTCCTACCGAGCCTGACATCTATATCAGTCATAAGCTGGTTTCCGACGACGGCATCGCCTGGCCGGGTGAAGGATTCGGGCTTCAATTGGTGCTTACCAATGTTGGAGGCAATATCGAATCGGTTCTCGGAAAGCTGATCTCCCCCCAGGAAGATAAGGTCGCCATACTGGACGACGAGGCCATCTTCTTTTTTGGCAAGGGCGGTATTTCGGCAAGGAACTTTATGCCCTTCCAGCTTCTCTTTGATTCCGCTCTCTACCACGGTCAGGAGATTCCGTTTACTCTCCTGCTGTCCCGGCCCGGCGGGGAAGTCCTGGACAGCATTGTCTTTGTTATGATGGCAGGTATTATGCCCGGCGGGCGGATCAGCTCGCACAATACTTCCCAAATCAGTTTCTCAATCTCAGACTTCGGCCAGTATGGTTTCGGTCCCGGATCGGCCTTCAACGCCGGAGGCGAAGGGTTTACTTATAATGGGAGCTCGAACCTGCTTTATGAGGCCGGACTGATCCTGGCACGCAACCCGCTGCAGTTGTCCAGTTCAATTCGGGACAGTTCGGGTGGATTCCGTCCTTCGGACTTCGCTCCTCTCGACACCCTCAGCGGCCTTCACGTAACCGAAGACGGCGGCATTGGTCGAACGGCGAGCTTTAGTGACAGAAACTCACAGATCCCTATCCCCATCACCGTCGTGCAGGAAACGCGCACCTATATCACTGACGACGGCCTGTTGATCGCCGTGTACTACCTCAGGAACGCCACCATCGAGAAGCTGACCGATCTCCACTTCGGCTTCGTGGCCGATTTCGACCTGATGGGTGACTGGGAGCGGGTCACGCTCGATGAACAGGCATCGCTGATATACCAGGAGAGCGACCGAGGCCCGCTGGTCGGACTGGTTGCTCTGAGAAACGTGGCCGCATTCAGATCGATAGACGGCGGAACCGCCAAGACCGGGTTCTCGCGCTCGGAGCAGTTCGACCTTGTCTCGGTTCGCACCGGACAGTTCGAGAGCGCCCCGAGCAGCGACAGGCTCTTCGTTGTCAGTTCCGGCCCCTTTGTCATTGGCCCGCATGATTCCGTCCAGGTGGTTTTCGCGCTTGTGGCCGGTGATAACCTGGCTACTCTCTATGACAATGCCGACCGGGCCAGGGAGCGGTTCGATATGGCCACATTGGTGGCCCAGGACAACAGCGCTCTGATGCCGACCGACGTCGTATTGCACCAGAACTACCCCAACCCGTTCAACCCGACGACGACGATTTCATTCCATCTTTGCCGGTCGGATTTCGTCTCTTTAACGATGTATAACACTCTGGGGCAAAAGGTTCGAGATTTGCTAGGGGGGCGACTCGCTGCCGGCAGTCACACAGTATGCTGGGATGCCACCGATAACGCGGGTAACCGCGTGAGCAGCGGTGTGTATTTCTACCGGTTGAACTCCGGTGGCGTATCGCACTCGAGAAAAATGGTGCTTTTGAAATAGCGGATACCGACTTATAATATGTGAAACCTCATTCCCTTTGGTGTGGTTCGGGATGGAGAAGGAACCAGTGAAGAACAATAATAAACGACTGACAAAATCAGCAACAGTGATACTGTTGGCGGCGGCCCTTCTGCTCATGGCGACCCAGTTGGGCGCGGTGGCGCCGACCCCGGAGGCCATTGTCAAGTGGAAAACTGAGGGTGTTTACCGGCAGAAGGTGGACAACTGGAAAGCCTTCAAGGCGGCCGGAGGCAGCAGCCCCGAGGAACGCTCGCCGTTTGATCTGCCGAGAGATCAGCAGACGCTGGCGCTCGGCGTAGACGATATCCGGGAGGCCCGCGTCCTGGTTATTCTGGTCGATTTCGAAGACAATCCCTGGACCGGCGGGGTGGCTGCCGGGACACCGGCCCTGTTCGATTCCATCCTGTTCTCGGATCGGGAAATCGACCCCGTAGAACAGCAGAATCCGACCGGGTCCATGACCGACTACTACTTCGAAACCTCGTACGGTTCTTTTCATGTGACCGGCGATGTGATCGGCTGGTACCGGATGTCACGAGACTATTCCGATTATGTCGATGATGACGACGGGCTCTCCAATGGCAGGGTGCTGGCCAGGGACGCCCTTATCGCCGCCTACATGGACGGAGTGGACTTCACGGTGTATGACCAGAACCATGACGGTTGGTGCGACGGATTGATCATTATCCACGCCGGACCGGGTGCGGAAACGTTAGTAAATGACAATGAAGCCATCTGGTCACACAAGGGGAACTTTAATGAAGTCGTCTACAATGACGTCAGGTTTTCGGCTTATACCATGAACCCGGAGGAGCAGCACGGCGTGCTGGCGCCCATCGGCGTCATTTGCCACGAGTACGGCCACATTCTGGGACTGCCCGACCTGTACGACATTGACTATGAGCCGGCGACTTCGCAGGGACTCGGTCGCTGGACGATCATGGCCACCGGCAATTACAATGGCAATGGCAAAATACCTGCTCATTTCGATGCTTGGTGCAAGGCCGAGATCGGGTTTATGGGTGGGGGTGTCGTGCGCGTTTCCGAGAACCTCCTCCAGGCCGAGATCCCCTGTATCGAATACAACCCGGTGGCCTACCTGCTGTGCAATGATTGGACCGGATCAAGGGAATACTGGCTTGTGGAAAACCGCCAACTGGTGGGATTCGACGCTGGCCTTCCGGGGGCAGGTCTATGCATCTATCACGTAGATTTGGACGCTCCGCCACAGAATACGAATTACCTCCGGTACTACGTGGCTCTGGAGCAGGCTGACGGCAAAAACCAACTGGCCCTCGCCGGAAGTGAGGGTGACGATAGCGACCCCTGGCCGGGAAGAACCAACAATCGCAACTTCCATGACTTGAGCAAGCCCGATTCGGAAACAAACGGGCTACGCACTACTCGTGTGGGCGTGTGGGATATATCCGATTCCGACTCGCTCATGTATGCTGATCTGGACATTCAATGGTCTCGCCCCTATGTGTCCCTGGCGGGCGTTAACCCGCTCCTGTTCGATGACTCACCGCCCGGGGGCAACGGTGACGGCAACCTCGATCCGGGTGAGAGCATAAGTTTCTACGCTACGGCTACCAACCTGATGCGCGTCTCTTTCAATGCACGGGCGAGCTTGTCGACTGCCAATGAGGACGTGACGTTCATAAGGGACGAGGTCGACCTGGCGTCGGTCTTCATCGATTCGGAGTACAGCACAACCGAAGCGATTCAGTTCACGCTTAGTCCCGACTTCGTGCCCGTCATTGATTCCTTCTTCCTGGCGATCACCAGCGACTCCGTCGGTTCTCTCGCGGGCAGCGATACTTATACGACGACGTTTGGATTTGAGGTAGATCTCGGACCGCCGCAGGTGTTGATTGTCGACGACGACCGTGGCAAGGACTACCAGAAATCCTATGTCAACTCCGTTTACAATCAACGGATTCCCCATACCGTTTGGACCAAGAGCTCTCAGGATTCTCCTTCCGGGGAAGAGCTGGCCAAGTATAGAATGGTCTTCTGGCATACCGGCGACTCCACGTCCAACGTGTTGAGTGCCACCGACATTGACGCCATGAAACACTACCTCGACCACGACGGCAACCTTCTGCTCTCGACGATTTCCGGTGCGTTCGATATTGACACTCTAGCTCCGACATTCATGAGCAGCTATCTCGGCGCCACTCTGGACGGGACCGACCACTCTCCCAAGTTCATCGGCGTGACCGGGAACGAGGTGGGGAACGGCACCAAGTACTTTTACTCGAATATGGAGGAGACGCTGTCGCAGATTCCGCTCCTGACTCCGGTCGGGGCGGGAGAGGCCGCCATCAATCTCTATAGAAGCGGCCCCTGTGCGGTTTCATACCGGGGAACACACAGTTGTGTGTTTTTCACTATCCCGATAGAGTACCTGAAGGACGACAGGCCAGGATACGATACCAAGGACACGCTCATCGCGCGTGTCATGAACTTCTTCGGGGGCATTCCCACCGATGTCGACGACGGCCGCATGTTCGCACCGCTACCGAAGAACTTCGACCTGTGCCAGAACTATCCCAATCCGTTCAATCCGGTTACGACCATTTCGTACACCGTTCGGCCGACCAGCGGATCACTGCCGAAAACGAACCTGTCGGTGTTCAACATGTTGGGGCAGAGAGTGACGACCCTGATCGACAGGGTGCAGCTTCCCGGCCAGTATTCGGTCGTCTGGGATGGCTCCAACAATCTCGGCCAGCCGGTGGCAACAGGAGTGTACTTCTACCTGCTCACCCGGGGAGACGATTCGGAGTGCCGCAAGATGATTCTCCTGAAGTGAAACTAACCTGAAAAGCCTCTTCTTAAGCCGCCGTTCTCGGCGGCTATTTTATTGCTGTGCATGGAGATACGGCCACCCCAGCCGGGCCGGGCTCTGTCATACGGGGGCGATTCATCCCGGTGTCAAGATGATAGGTGCGGCCGCGATTCTAAACGGGGCCACGAGTAATTGCAGTGACCCTGTTCATCACCTCAAACGTCTTGGCGCTCATGTCGCTAAAGGCCGGATGGCTTTTCACCTGGGCTGCCAGGGGTCCGGCCAGAAAGGCCTGCAGTGAAGACTCATCATCAAATAGATAGATGCCACCAGCTTCACTTTCAGCCTCGTTCATAATCCAGACTTTCCAGCGGAGACCGTCAACTCTTGCAAACTCTCCGGCCAGTGAAGCGGCTGCTTCTTCGTATTCAGCCCTCGTAACGCTGAACTTGAAATTGACTTGCAGGATCATCTCAGCCATGGCCGTTTCTCCTTTCTACTTTCCGTTCGGTTTTCTCGAAGATGTACCTGATACTGAGAACCGAGATTTCTCATATAGATATTTAGAAACCACGATTCACATCACTCTTTGTTTTAAATACGACAAAATCTCCTTTGATTGTCAATAGTTTTCCCTTTTTCCTAAGTGATCTGCTCCCATGACCACAAAACCGACAGCGTTTTGCTGTTGCCAGTCTTCTTGAAGCCGTTTCTGGGAGACCATATATTAACAAATTCCGATCCCTGTGTGCAGATTCATCTGGAAAATGCGCGCTTATGCAGAAAAGACTTGACAGCTTACCGGAAATACCACTAATTGAAAATGAAAGTCGTTTTCATTTGTCGTGGATTAAGGCCCGGTATGAAAGAGCTTCTGAGAACAAAAGGTTTCAAGGTCACTCCCCAGAGGGAATTGATTTTTCGCTCCTTCTTCGAGTTGGATCGACATGTCACTGTCGACGAGTTGTATCAGAAAGTTCGGGAGAAGGACGATTCCATCGGCTACAGCACTGTCTGGCGCAATCTCAAGCTGATCTGCCGAGTTGGCTTGGCAGAGGAAGTGAACATCGGCGATGGCCTAACTCGCTATGATCGTACTACAGCCGCCCCTCATGGGCATCTGTTCTGCCGGCGGTGCAAGAAGCTGGTGGAGTTCAAAGTGGGACGGATTGTCGGCATCCTTGCCAAGACCGCGCGCGAAAACAGCTTCACACTGGAGGGGTTCAAGGTTGAGATACAGGGATATTGCGAAGATTGTCGCCGCGTCGTGGACCGGGAATGCGACCAGGGAAAGGTGAATTAGGTGGTATCGGTGTATCTCACAAGCCTGGCCGTAGCGGCTGCCGGGTGTTTGTCGGACAAGGGGGAGCCTGATGACATACCTTGACAAGATGTCACCCGGACAGAAAGCGAGAGTGGTCGGATTCGCCAACGATGGCCCTATCGCCAGAAGGCTTGTGGAAATGGGGATCATGCCGGGTCGGTTACTGTTGTACGTGAGAGACGCCCCTCTTCGCGATCCGCTCGAGATCAAGATCGGAAACAGTTTCCTGTCACTGCGGCGTTCCGAAGCCTCCCTGGTGGCGGTCGAGTTAGAGGATTGAGCGATCCACCGTGAGAATGCGCATGACAACCAACAGGGATTCTGTGACCGGTAATCGGATTGTAGCCATTTGCGGCAATCCCAACAGCGGCAAAACTTCCATCTTCAATGCCATTACCGGCCTCAACCAGAAGGTCGGGAACTACCCTGGCGTAACCGTTGAGAAAGTGTCCGGCCTGTTCCGGGTGGGGAAGGACAAGTCCCGCAAGTACGAACTGATGGATGTCCCCGGTACATACTCACTGGCGGCCTTTTCGCCGGATGAGTATATCGCGGCTTCGGCCCTCTCCGGTGGTGTCGGCAGCCGGCAGCGTCCGGCGGCGCTGATCTGTGTTGTGGATGCTACCAACCTGCAACGCAGCCTTTACTTGCTGCTGCAGGTCATGCAGATCGGCTGTCCCGTGGCGGTGGCGCTGAATATGATCGACCTGGCCGAACGCCGCGGGATCAGGATCGACCATGAAAAGCTGTCACAACAGCTTGGCGGTTTGCCGGTAGTGCCGGTAGTCGGGAACAGAGGCCGGGGGATTGGACGCCTGAAGGAAGTGGCCGCGGGTCTTGTCGACAGTCCCGTCAGGCCGGCGCAGCAGCGTTATGACGAAATCACCGAAGGGTTGATAGGGCGGTTGGCGAAGTTCGGGGGCGATGGACAGCGCACGCGCGCCGAGTATTTGAGAGTCATCTTTGACGTGAACGGCCCGGCCGAGAGAAGGTTCCTGGGCGAACTTGCCCGACGTGTCGATGCTCCGGGCGAATCTCGACGCGTGCTGGATGACGGACGTGTAGCTATCAAACAACGATTCGGCTCACTGTCGACCGCCGAGACCGGAGCGTTGACCGAACAGGCAGCCCGCATTTTCAAATCCGCTGTTACCGAACGCCGCCTGAAGCGCCCGCCGAGGTCGGAGTGGCTGGATCGCGTCCTGCTGCATCCCGTGGCGGGGCCGGTCCTGCTGGTGGTGATGATGGCGTTTGTATTCCAGTACGTTTTCAGTTTGGCGGAGCCGTTCATGTATCTGATCGACCGCTCGGTTGGCACCCTGGCGTCCTACCTGGGTGCGGTGATGGTCGAGGGGCCGTTGCGCTCGCTCGTAACCGATGGGGTTATCGGCGGGGTAGGTTCGGTTCTAATCTTCCTTCCGCAGATTGTCATCCTGTTTCTGTTCATCGCCATTCTTGAGGATTCCGGGTACATGGTCAGGGCGGCGTTTATTGTCGACCGCATGTTCCGCTGGTGTGGCCTGTCCGGGAAATCGTTTATTCCCATGCTCTCGTCATTCGCCTGTGCCGTCCCCGGTATTATGGCTACGCGAACGATCGAAGACAGGAAACTGCGCTTCATAACAATCATGGTGGCGCCGCTGATGACCTGCTCGGCGCGACTGCCCGTGTATGCAATCATGATTGCCGCCTTTATCCCCCACCGGACCTATCTGGGCCTGTTCAATCTGCAGGGGCTGGTGCTGGCGACTCTCTACCTGCTGGGCATTGTAGTGGCCGTGGTTGTCTCGCTTGTGCTTCAGAAGACTGTTCTGAAGACTGAGCGCGGCACGTTCATGATGGAAATGCCTTCCTACAAGCTGCCCATGCTGAAATCAGTCATCATCCGCGTCGTCAACCGGGCCCGGATGTTTCTTGTCAGGGCGGGAACAGTGATTCTCGCCATAACGATTGTAGTCTGGGCCTTGAGTTACTACCCACATTCCGAGGAGATTGCCACAGCCCACGAGGATCAGGTGGCAACCGTCCGGAGTGAGTTCGCCGTGGCCGAGTCGCAAATCCAAGCCCAACTGGACGAACTGCTGAGCCGACTGCCTCAGTCGGCGCGCCGGAGCGTGGAGCTGGTGGTGGCGGACTTCGCCCAGGCGGAGACAGTTGAAGACCTCGCAGCAAGACGAGACGGTTCATCGCACGCAGTCTCTGTCGAGCCGGCAATACTGAATCACCTCCACGACATGCGCCGACTGGAACTGGAGCGTGGCGCGCAGTTGGCCCGCGTGGCTAACGAACGCGCCGGTGCCTACATTCGGGATTCCTACCTCGGTTCTATTGGCCGCGTCGTGGAACCGCTTTTCCGGCCTTTGGGATGGGACTGGAGAATAACCGTGGCCACGCTCTCTTCATTTCCAGCGCGCGAAATAATCATTGCCACGATTGGGACAATATACAACCTCGGTACCGATGTCGAGGAATCATCGAATCTGATAGATAAGATGCGCCAGGCGAAATGGGAATCAGGACCGAGGCGGGGCAAGAGGGTTTTCTCGGTGGCGGTCGCTTTGTCAATAATGGTCTTTTTTGCCATCTCCTGCCAATGTGGCGCGACCGTAGTGACAATCAGGCAGGAAATGGGTCGCTGGTATTATGCTCTGTTTGTTTTCGGATATATGGGTATCCTGGCGTACATACTGTCGATGATTGTCTATCAACTTTTCAGCCGGTTGGGTTTCTAATGGGTATCGACTGGCAGCAGGTGATAATCGGGCTTCTCCTTTGCGGAGCTGTCGCCTACCTGATCGTATATGCTGTTTGGCGCAGGCGCAAGAGAGACAAATGTGAGGACTGTGCGTTGCTGGGAACTCGGGACCGTGAGGAAACCCAGCGACACAAGTCTGATTGACTCACTTCACAGCCCGCCTTATATTCCTACTCAGGTAAGAGTTCAAAGATGTATCAAAACGTGCCGGTTCTTCTGGGGCAATATCGTCCGCTTGATTCCTTTTTGCATCGTCTCGATGTCCGGTCCAAAATAATCCCCGTGACACTGGTTCTTGTTCTGGCTCTGATGACCGGTTCACTTGCTTTCTATCTGGTCATCCTGGCGGTGCTGATTGCGGCCCTCCTGCTGTCCGGCGTCGGATGTCGGACTCTGTTGAACAATTTCAGGCCTGTTTTCGTGCTGGTGCTTATGACCGCCCTGTACCATCTGGTCTTTTCTGAGAGGGAATCGGCGGTGGTCGTGGAGCTCTTCGGCTGGAAACTGACCGAGGGCGCTTTGCTCCTGGCCGGTTTCTATTCGCTTCGCCTGGCTCTGTTCATTTGCATAGCCTTCCTGATCACGTTGACCAGTTCCCCGTCGGAGTTGGCCGAAGCCTTCACGAAAGTGCTGCGCCCCCTGTCGTATCTGCGCGTTCCGATCCAGGAACTGGGAATGATTATGTTCATGGCCATTCGTTTCATCCCCATTCTGTACGAAGAGTTTCTGGCCATCCGGTACGCTCAAATGATTCGCGGCGTGGATTTCTCCGGGTCCCTGGTCAGTCGCATGAGAAAAATCACGTTCATCATTATCCTCGTATTCGTGGCGGTAATCCAGCGCGCCGACGAAGTCGCCCTGGCTATTGAAGTCAGGGGTTATCATGGCGGGCGCCCCAGGACGTTCTATTCCAGGGCGCGCTTTGGGGAAAAGGAGTGGCTCTTCCTGCTGGGAACGGCCGCTTTCGTAGTGTCACTATATGTTGTCACTCTGTAAGGAATGCCGGAAAGAAACATCCGCATAGTCGTCGCGTACGAAGGCACCGCCTACGCGGGCTGGCAGTCGCAGCCGCAGGAACGCACTATCCAGGGGGAAATCACGGCGGCCATCTTCAAGGTTACGGGGCGCAAAGTAAACCTCATCGGGGCCGGGCGCACCGATGCCGGTGTCCATGCCCTCGGCCAGGTGGCCAATTTCAGAATCGACCATCATCTGGAGCCGGCCAGATACCGCGAGGCCCTTAATCATTTCCTGGATGACGACATCCGCGTGAAGGATTCCCAGGGGGCAGACCACGCTTTTCACTCCCGTTACGGCGCCCTGAGCAGGCGTTACCGATATCTCATCGGGCGGGAGAGATCAGCCGTGTACCGTAACCTGCGCTGGGAGTATGACCGCGAGGTCAACATGTTGGAACTGCGCGAAGCGGCGTCCATGATCAAGGGTGAACATGATTTCGGCCCGTTTTGCGTCATGGCATCCCGGAGGGACGACAGTGTCTGCCGTGTCGACCATGCCCGCTGGCGGCGGGTCGGGCCTCTGCTGGTGTTCGAGATCACGGGGAACCGGTTTCTGCACGGGATGGTTCGCTCGCTGGTGGGAGCGATGGTCAACCTGGCGACGCTCGAGCCCGATCAAAACAAGCTAAACTTGACTTTGGAAACACTCAGAGATATCATAACTTCTCGTACCAAAGAAAGAGTTGTGTTCACGGCCCCGGCCCGGGGTCTGTACCTGGTGTCGGTCGCATACAACGAAGGGATACCGGAATGAAGTTCTTTATCGATACCGCCAACCTGAAGGAGATCAGGTCGGCCGCGGCAATGGGCATTCTGGACGGTGTGACCACCAACCCATCGCTGGCCGCCAAAGAGACCATGCCGTACCGGGATCTGCTCACCGAAATCTGTAAGATCGTGCCGGGACCGGTCTCGGCGGAAGTGATCTCCACGGATCATGACAGCATGATCAGCGAGGCTGAGAATCTGGCGGAGATCGCCGACAACATCGTTGTCAAGATTCCGACCATTCTCGAAGGGCTCAAGGCGATCCGGACACTTACCGAGCGCGGTATCAAGACCAATGCCACGCTTGTGTTCTCTCCGGCTCAGGCTCTCCTTATGGCCAAGGCAGGAGCCGCCTTCGTCTCGCCTTTCATCGGCCGGCTGGATGACATCTCAAGCGACGGCATGGATCTGGTCGGCAAGATAGTCACCATCTATGGCAACTATGATTTCGCCACGGAGGTGCTGGTGGCCTCCTCGCGCCACCCGATGCACCTAGTTGAGGCGGCCATGATGGGGGCGGATATTATCACCATGCCCTTCAGTGTTATCTCCAGGCTCATCAAGCATCCGTTGACCGATATCGGTCTGGAGAAGTTTATCGCGGACTTCAAGGGAGCTCAGAACGGCTGATGATCGCCAGGTATACATTGCCGGAGATGGGGGCGCTCTGGACCGATGAGAACAAATACCGAACCTGGCTTAAGGTCGAAATCGAAGCAGCGCGGGCGATGGCAAGACACAAGATAATCCCCCCTGCCGCCGCGAGGGCTATCGAGCGCAAAGCGGATTTCGACATCAACCGCATTGACGAAATTGAACGAGAGGTCAACCACGACGTCGTAGCCTTTCTGACTTCGGTCTCTGAGTTCGTCGGCGAAGAGGCCAGGTATCTGCATTTCGGCATGACGTCTTCGGATATGCTTGACACGGCGCTGTCGCTTAATATCAGGCACGCCTCGGCGATTATCGACAGGAAAACGGCGGGCGCCCTCAGGCGCATCAAGGCCCTGGCTCTCAAACACCGGATGATCCCCTGCATGGGACGCACTCACGGCGTGCTGGCCGAACCGATGACGCTGGGACTCAAATTCGCGGTGTGGTATACCGAGTTGTCGCGTCGCAGGGAGCAGTTCCGGGCTGCTACCGAGACCGTGGCGGTGGGCAAGCTCTCCGGCGCCGTGGGCAACTTCGCCAACCTTGACCCGAGGATTGAAACCGCGGTATGCAAGCGGCTGAAACTGCGGCCCGCCGAGGTTTCAACTCAGGTTGTCCAGAGGGACCGGCATGCCGAGTACCTGACCTCGCTGGCGCTGATGGCCTCGTCGCTGGAAAAATTCGCCACCGAGATCCGCAACTTGCAACGGACCGAGATCGGCGAGATGGCCGAAGGATTCACCCGGGACCAGAAAGGGTCCTCGGCCATGCCGCACAAGAAAAACCCGATCACGGCCGAGCGGATAACGGGGTTGGCCCGGCTGCTGCGCGGTTACGCGCTGTCCGCAATGGAAAACATCGCCCTGTGGGGGGAGCGCGATATCGCCCACTCCTCAGTGGAGAGGGTCATCATTCCGGACGCCACAATCATTATTGACTATGTCCTTCACAAATTCATCGAGCTCCTGAGGGGACTGGTGATAAACGAGAAGCGGATGATGGAGAACGTCTTCTATCGCGGGGGAGTCGTGTTCTCGCAACGGCTGTTACTCAAGCTGACCGGTCCGGCGGGTTCCCGCGACACGGCCTACCGGATGGTGCAGCGCAACGCGCTGGCTGCGGCCGAAGGGAAGGGGGCGTTCCACGAGTTGGTAAAGCGTGACGGCGAGATCCGAAAGTACTTAAGCGAGTCGGAGATCGACGGTTGCTTCGACTTGGCTTACTACACCAAGAACGTCGACAGCGTATTCAAAAGGGTGTTTGGGAAATGATTACCCGCGATGGACTGACACCGCTCCTGGTCATCTTCTGTGTGACCGCCGTGTTGCTGATGGTGGCCGTCAGGTGGGACAGCATGATATTTGCGTCTCTGGCGGGGTTGTTCGCGCTTCTCTGCGTTTGGTCTGTCTTCTTCTTTCGCGACCCCGAGCGGAGTTTTCCGCCCCAGGAAGGGATTCTCACCGCTCCCGCTGACGGCAGGATCTTAGGGATAGAAAAGATCGCCCATCACGATTACGTGGGCGGAGAAGCTCTGCGGATTTCCATCTTTCTTTCTGTGCTCGATGTCCACATCAACCGCATCCCGGCCGACGGGGTGGTCGATTTCGTAAGATACCAGCCGGGAAAGTTCTTTGTGGCATACTGCGATAAGGCTTCCCAGTTCAATGAACATACTCAGATAGGGATTATTACTTCATCCGGGCACAGGATACACGTAAAGCAGATAGCAGGAATCATCGCGCGGCGGATAGTGTGTCACTTGAACGCCGGTGACACCGTAACGGCTGGGGAGCGGTTCGGGATGATTCGCTTTGGCTCGCGGACAGAGCTTGTAATCCCATCCGACTCGCGGCTGCGAGTCAAGACGGGCGACCACGTCAAGGGAAGCCGGACGATCCTGGGTTTCCTCCCGGAGCCTCTGGTCGCTGCCGACAGTGCAGAGAAGGCGACGGGGGAGAATGTCGAACTATAGGGGCATTTTCCCGGGAACCTTCACCATGGGCAACGTGGTCTGCGGTTTCCTGGCCATTCTCTCGGCGTTTGAAGGTAACGTCACGACCGCCTGCTGGCTGGTTATCCTGGCCGCCTTTCTGGATGCCCTGGACGGCAAGATCGCCCGCCTCAGCGGTGGCGCGTCGCGCTTTGGTGTTGAACTGGATTCGCTGGCCGATTTCCTCTCGTTCGGCGTGGCGCCGGCGGTTATTGTGTATTCCATCAAGCTTAGCGCACTGGGTAAGTGGGGCTGGTTGATTTCCGTCGTGTACATAATGGCGGCCTCGTACCGACTGGCGCGTTTCAACCTGCTGGCGGACACAGAGGAAAAGAAAGACTTCGTGGGATTGCCCGTTCCCGTGGCCGCGGTGATGCTGGTGTCGTTCATCATCTTCTCTTACGAGTTCTGGGGCGAGTTGCGGTACGGCCAGTTGCTGGTGTCGATGATTATCCTGTCTGCTTTCCTGATGGTCTCGCAAGTCCGGTACGACACCCTGCCCGAGCGCTTTGATACCACTGAGCGCCGAATCAAGCTGGGCATTCTGCTGCTGGCCGGGGCGGCTATCATATTCAGACCGAGACTGTTGTTGTTTCCATTCAGTGCCTCCTATATATTGTTCGGGATTGTCAGGGAGTTCTACCGGTTGTTCCACCGGAGTGTCGGCAGGGTGACCGGTCGCCCTTATCGAAAACGGAGAAACGATAGGAAATCGGATCATGGACAGTAACGAAAAGGCGGTTGTATACGTAAGGTTGAAAGAGGGCGTCCTGGACCCACAGGGACTGACGATCCACAAGGCGCTGCTCCAGATGGGCTACTCGGACTTCCTGTCGGTGCGGTCGGGCCGTTTCTTCGAATTGGAAATCAATTCCGAGTGCGCCGACATTGACAGGGAAATCGGCGAAGTTTGTTCTAAGCTTCTGGCCAACCCTGTCATCGAGGAGTTCACGGTGGAGAGAATCCGATGAAAGTGGGTGTGGTGACATTCCCCGGTTCCAACTGCGATTACGACGCCTATGCTGCCGTGAAGAGCGTTCTGAAGGAGGACGTGGAGTTCCTCTGGCACAAATCCACGGATCTGTGTGGCAGCGATATGGTGATACTCCCCGGCGGGTTTTCCTACGGGGACTATCTGCGGGCCGGAGCCATCGCGCGGTTTTCACCGCTGATGGAGGAGATTGTCCGGTTTGCGCACTCCGGGGGAATGGTCATGGGAGTGTGCAACGGGTTCCAGGTCCTGACCGAGTGCGGGCTTTTGCCCGGCGCTCTGATGCGTAACCGTCACCTGCGCTTCAGTTGCAAATATGTCTACCTGAGGGTCGAAAACAACGGCTCCCGGTTCACCGGCGCCTGCCGGCCGGGTGAGATTCTCAGGATTCCCATCGCTCACGGCGAGGGGAATTATTACTATTTCGAGGACGATATCAGGCGTCTGGAGGACAGCGGCCAGGTGGTGTTTCGTTACGTTGACCATGACGGCAGGGTCACCGATGAAGCCAACCCCAACGGATCGGCAAACAATATCGCCGGGATCATCAACCGGGAGGGAAACGTGCTGGGTATGATGCCGCATCCGGAGCGAGCGGTCGAGGACTTGCTGGGCTCGGCCGATGGCCTCAGAGTGTTTGAATCCGTACGGACGGCCTGTTTGGCGATGGCCGGGGCGGGTGGTAATTGAAGGCCCGCGAAGTCACATTTATCGTGGTGGCCCTGATCTTAGGGGCGACAATCGGCGCGTTGATCGGTGACATTATCGCTTCCTTTCTGCCATCGGGCGCCGCCAAGATCGTCCTGAGCAAGTCAATCGAGATCGGGCTTGACACTATCAGGGTTGATTTCTACGCGATATCTCTTACCTTCGGACTGAGCTTGAGAATAAACTTCATGTCCGTATTGGTGGTTTTGTTAGTGATCGTCTACTTCAGATGGTGGTACTTATAAGCGGACCGGCTGGTCCGGAGGTGTTGCATGTTTGGCTTGGGTCCATGGGAGTTGCTGTTGGTTTTTCTGGCGGTGCTCCTGTTGTTCGGGGCGAAGCGGCTCCCTGAGATTGCCGCCGGTCTTGGCAAGGGGATCAAGGAGTTCAAGAAGGCAGTGAAAGATACCTCTCAGGAACTGAAGGGAACTCTCGACGAGGAACCTGAAAGCAAACCGAAATCCAAGCCCGACGCGAAAAACGACATCGAAAAATAAGTCCGAGCGAAGGGACTGAAGACTCCGGTGATGTTAAGATGAGCGACGGCTTCGCAAAGAACGATGCTGAAAAGATCGGCGGTGTCCTCGGCGCTGAGTCGGTGACGTTTGAGAAGGATCATTTCCGCCTCAAGCTCGACAACGCCGACGAAAAGCGCTCCCTGGTATTGCAGGTTTACCCCGAGGTCAGCCTGGGGAAGACCCGGGGCATGTTGGTTGTCGTGTATACCGGCAACTCCCATCTGCAGCTTCACAACTGCACCGGCTACGTGGTTTCCGACGAGCTTGGCGAGGTTACGTTTGTCGCTGAAACGCCAGGACGTCTGTCCGGGCTGGTGGTCGAGAGTGGTGCCTCATGTTCGCTCTACTCCAGCATTAACCGTGAACTCATCTCGTCTGATTTCACGCGACTGGGTGTTGAGGTGATGCTCTCCGGTGTGGCCCTGTCCCTGACCGAAGATATTCTTGCTGCCGATGACGACGACAGCGAAGGCTGAAACAGTTCGCCTGTGCTCGGTCCCGACACTTTCGTTCCTGTCTACACTTCCGTTGTATCGGTTGGTCAGCCACGTACCGTTCGGCACTGCCCCCATGATGTTTCCGGGATTCCACCATGAATAAAAGGCCGCCCGGTATTGCCGGGTCGGCCTCTTGACGGAATACGTCGCTCTTGTTACTCGGGCCCGCTTCTTCAGTCTCTGGTGCTGAACGCTTCCACGAAGTCGGACAGGTCGGTCATTATCTCGGATGCTTTCTGGTATCTCTCTGCCTTGTCCTTCTTGAGGGCGCGGTCTATGATGCGGTCAAACAGCAGGGGAATCTGCGGATTGATGTTTGACGGCTTCTCCGGTTCATGGTTGAGCACCGAATACATCAGGGAGGTGATGTTCTCGCCCTTGAAGGGTCGTTTGCCCAACAGCAGTTCGTACATGACCACGCCAAGAGAGAACAGGTCGGCCCGGTGATCGGACTTCTGACCTTTGAGCTGTTCCGGAGAAATGTAGTTCGGTGTTCCCATGGCGATGCCGGTCTTGGTCATGGAACTGGAATCGACGCGGGCGATGCCGTAGTCCATGACCTTAGCGCGGTAATCTTTCAGGATCATTATGTTGGCCGGTTTGATGTCGCGGTGGACGATGCCCTGTTCATGAGCGTATTCGAGGGCGGAACAAATCTGCATGATGACCTGGGCGATAATCCGGTAGTTGAATTTGACCTTTTTCTTGATCATCTCCTCGAGGGTCTGTCCCTCAAGGCACTCCATGGCGATGTACTGCAGGTGTCCCTCCGAACCGACATCATAGATGGTGACGATGTTGGGGTGCGAGAGTTTCCCGGCCGCCTGGGCCTCGCGGTAGAGCCGCTCCTTGAGTTCGGCCAACTCTTCCGGATCGTTAACAAAATCCAGACGGATGGTCTTGAGCGCGACCGGGCGGTTGATGGCCGGGTCTACACCCCGGTAAACCATTCCCATAGCTCCCTTGCCGAGAATGCTGCTCACCTTGTAGCGACCGAGGCTCTTGATTTCGCTGGTTTGCCCGAGCCCACCGGTGGCGTCCGCCGCAGCCGTCTGCGGTGGTGGTGCGGGAGCGTCCTCGGGAGCAGCCGGGGTCTCCGGAGCTATTTCCTCTTCGGGCGTCACTGTTGGCGGAGGGGAATCGGTTGTCCCCGGCTTGAGTGCCGCCGTTTCCTTGATGGGCGTCTCGGGAACACCCGGCGCCGCCGCCGTTTCATCAGTCTCTCTCCCCAGGTTGAGCGCCTGGTGGTCAAAGGGTTGGTGCTGAGAGGCGTCAATCATCGCCGTCGGCTGATTCTCCTGGTCATGCGTGGAGGCCCTGATCTCTCGCACCGGCACCGGCTCCACCGATGCCTGCGGGCGCTTACCGACGTCAACCTTGGGCAGCTTCGTTCTGGTCTTGTCGGTGGTCGCAACGACCTCGCACCGCAAGAGCGCGGAGTCCAGCAGGTACGATGCTACCATGAACAGGATCAGTTCCAGTCCGAAGTATACGGTCTGTGGGGCCACACTGAAGGAACTGATAAGGAAGTAGTTCACGTTGGCGAGAATGATGAGCCCGCAGACGCATATCACGATGCGATACAGCTGCGAAACCTGGGGAAGGATAAAAGCGAAGACCGCTCCCAGCAGAAACAAGATAATCATGTCCAGGGCCACCCGATCATTTCTGACGGCGATCATGTTCTCGTTGATGATATTCTCAATTGCGGACGCCTTGATGATCAGTTCCGGCGTGCGGTCGCCTATCGGAGTGCGGAAAGCCTCGGTGAGGTCGGGGTCCGTGAGGCCCACCAGCACCATCTTGTTGCTGAGTCGTTTTAATTCGAAGTTCTCTCCGATAACGAGGGCGGCGGAATAGGATTTGAACGCTTCCGCCGGGAAATGAGTGACAAAGAACTCGCTGCGATCGCCTGTCGGAATCCGTCTACTGTCGCCGAGGCGAACGTGCTGTCCCTCGATTATCGTCACGTCAACGGGGGAGACCTTGAGATAAGTCGCAGCAGCGATGAGCGAGATTGAAGGATAGTAGAAACCCTCGTAGTTCATCGCCAGCGGTTGGTGTCTGAGTACGCGGTCGTCGTCCGGCATGGTGTAATCAAATCCCAGGCACGGGTCGTTCTGCAGCAACTTCTCCGCCGGGAGAAACACTTTCCTGACCTGAAGGCTGGACTCTTCATCCATCATTCCCAGCGGATTGTCAACCGCCATGGAATAGTCATACAGGTGATCGGGATTGTTGGTCTTGCTGCTGCGGTAGGTGGCGAGGGCGATATCGTAGGGGAGAATGACGTTTTCCATCCAGCTCAACTGCCCCGCCAGAATACCGGTGTAACCGGCGCTGTCCTGGAAGGCGTCCTCGCCCAGTTCCAGATCGACCAGCATCGCCCCGGGTTCGGCGCCGGCGATTGCGGCCAGCAGATCGGCGATAAGGTCCCGGTTCCACGGCCAGGGGCCGAACTCATCCTGCGCCTTTTCGTCAATCGTGACCAGGACAATGTCGGCGCGGATGCCGTCGGGCGCGGTAAGATCGACCAGCAGGTCGGTTATTGACTGCTGGAGGCTTTGTAGCGGGCCGAAGCTGTTGACGTAGAGAATGACCACCAATATGGATATCAACAGGCACAGGATGTAGGATGAATACTTGCTCATTTCTCCCTCGTATCAGAGTCCCGCCGCGAGGCGGCTGATTAACACTTCCGGCAATCCGGCCGTGGCCATTTTCTGCTGAGCCGCATCGATGTCGTATTCGACACGGTGGTAGAAAACGTCACCCTCGTCGCTGTCGAAAACCACGTAACAGGCGCGGCGATCATTGTCGCGCGGCTGGCCCACCGATCCCACGTTGATCAGATACCGGCTCTCATCACCGACCTGGAACGTGTGCCCTGCCTGCGAGCGGATCCTTTTTCCGGGCCCGGCGCTGAATATCAGGGGCAGATGGGAATGGCCCATGAAGCCGATTTCGGTCTTGAGGTTCTGAAACGCCGCCACGGCTTCTTCTTCGGTGAAAATGTAGTGCCATTGCACGGGTTCCAGGGGTGAGGCGTGGACGAGATAGATATTGTCGAGCGTCTTGTCCATCTCAAAGTCCGCCATGATGGCCCGGTCGCTGTCTGTGAGTTGCGCCTGCGTCCATTCGACGGCTGCCCTTGCTGCGTTGTTGAATACGCCGCTTGACTGCAGACCCAGGGCGGTAAACTCGTGATTGCCCATTAGCTTGGTGTCGCACGTCCGGTCAATCATCTTCAGGCATGCCGCCGGGTCGGGTCCATAGCCCACCACATCGCCCAGGCAGTGTATCGAATCCACTTTACGCTTCTCGATGTCGGCCAGCACCGCCGTCAGGGCTTCCAGGTTACCGTGGATGTCGGAAACCAGGGCATGCTTCATTGCGTCTTTCCTTCGACGAACTTGAAGGTAGTCTTGCCGACCGTTATCAGGTCCCCGTTCTTCAGCACGGCGCTGTTGACAGGCTCTCCGTTCACCAGGGTTTTCCCCTGCTTGCCGAGATTCACGAGCGAAAAGCCGTGCTCCTCTTTAATTATCTTGGCCTGGATGCCCGACAGCCAGAAACCCTTGGCCTGGACATGCACGAACTTGGCCTTCCCGATAGTCGTCACCTCACGCTCCAGCCTGAATTCGGCAAAGGAGGAGTTCTCCATTCCCAGCAGGACGGAACCGCCGTATTTCTCGACAATTTGCCTCTCGATGGAGTCGTTTTCCAGGAGCTTTTTTTGCGCCTTGGTATTAAGTACCATAGTGCCGTCGAATCCGGCGCCGCCGTCCTGGTCTCGCGTCGTCTGGCTGTTGTAGACCAGTGAGTACTTGCCGATGGTGATGACATCGTCATCCCGAAGTACCTCTTCTGTGATCTTGCGGTTGTTTACGAAGGTACCGTTGAGGGACTCGTTGTCAATAACGACCGCGGCGTTGTCGTTGAACTCAATCATGGCGTGCTTTCGCGAAACGCCCCGGTTTTCCAGAACAACGTCGTTGTCGTTGGTGCGACCGACGCTGATGCGCTTTTTCTCCGTGACGATCCGCTCAATCACCTTGTCTTCATACTTGACTACGATTTCCGGCATGGGTGAGTCCTTTCGATATTTCTCACGCGCTCTTTCTCATAACTCGATGCAGGACCAAGAGTTGAGCCTATCTTCACAGGCTGCGGCACAGACCCTTGTTGTCTGCTGAGGGCACGGTTATATTGTCGGCATGAGAATCGGAAATCTAAAGCTCAAGGGGAGAGTTCTTGCCGCACCCTTAGCGGGCATCTCCGATCAGCCCTTTCGGATACTGGCCCTGAAGGCGGGGGCGGCGATGGTTTTCACGGAAATGATTTCTTCGGAGGGGATCATTCGCAGCCAGAAAAAGACGCTGGCCATGATGGTTTCCCGGCCTGAGATAAAACCGCTTGCGATACAACTGTTTGGCGCAAATCCCGAGGTCATGGCCGCCGCCGCCGCGATAACGGTGCGGGACTTTCAGCCGGACATGGTAGATATCAATTTCGGCTGCCCGGTCAGAAAGGTCGTCAACAAGAATGGCGGGGCGGCGGTGCTGAAGGATTTGACCCTTACTCGGGAAATCATCGCCGCGGTGGTCGAGGGGGCCGCCCCGACGCCGGTCAGCGTCAAGATGCGCACCGGCTGGAAAGAGCAAAGCCCCGTCTATTTAGAGGTGGGGCAGATTGCCCAGGAGACTGGAGCGAAGGCGATCACCCTGCACGCACGAAGCCGGGCCGAGGGATTTGCGGGGAAGGCTGACTGGTCGGCGATCAAACGGGTCAAAGAGGCGGTCGATATCGTTGTGATCGGCAACGGCGATGTGAGAACTCCCGAGGACGCCCGCCGCATGTTCGACGAGACCGGCTGCGACGCCGTTATGATCGGCCGGGCGGCGCTCGGTGATCCCCACATTTTTGGACGCGTGAACCGTTACCTTGAGACCGGCGAGTTGGCACCGGAACCGGGCATTGCCGAGAGAATCGCGCTTGCCACTCGTCACGCCGAACTGATGGTCGACGAATACGGCGAGCAGCACGGCGTACTCAAAATGCGCAAGATTTTGGGCTGGTATGTCAAGGGCTTAAAGGGCGCGTCCGAGCTACGGCAACGACTCGTCCGGGTGGAGAAGCTGGGGGATATTGAGGATGTTTTTGGAGAATTCATGGTATGAGCAGCAGGGTGGCACCCTCAAACTTGTTTGGGGGTGACTCATCTATGTCAGTGGTATGTCTTCTCTATCTATGGGTATGGGACCACATCCCAAGTTGGCCCAATCCCTGAAGCTCGACCACTTCCACTCTTCAGCAGATTTCACTAATCCTGCCCTAACCGGATTATTGTGTACATAATCTATCGCGTTCATCAAGGCAACTCTACTAACGATATTCCTGTCATAACCTCCACCTGCCTGCCAGAATCGATACGCTCTTGTTTTCGAACCTGTTGAGAACAGATCCAACAGGGCTGGTCTTGATTTTCTGATATTGATCAGCGCGCGACGCGAAACCGACTGCTTGATGCTCTGAAGAATCCCGGCGATGTCATAGCTGTCTGAGGTTGGATAGATGATGAGATGAACATGGTTTGGCATAAAGACATAGCCCCAGAGCCTGAAAGAGTGTTTCTGCCGGTTTTTTGAGACTGCGTCAGCCAGATATCGGCAATGCGTCTGATCCAACAATAACCTGCGACTTTGATAGCATGAAAAGGTCAGTTCATGGGCGTGACCTGCAGTATTGATATGCACGCGTCTGCTCATGTTTCACACTGGGCCATGCGATGTTGACGCCCGTCCCAAACAAGTTTGAGACGGCCACCCGTCGCCCACAGGCTACATGCCATATTTGCGCATAAACAGGTTGACTCCTTCGAGCATCAGCCTGATGCGCTTCTTGTCGCCAACCTCCTCCCACCTACCGTGCGCTGCATCGTTGCGAGTGCCAGCCCACGACGTGATGTCCTTCTTATCTTGCTTCACGATTAGGTTGTTACTGTATAGTAGACCTGCGTAGTTTTCTATACCCGGCTTGTTGTCGCCGAGTGATAGCCCCGCGCTTTCCGCCCAGTTTCGGAGGAATTCTTCCAGGGTGGCACCGATAAGCACAGCTGGTGCAGCAGGGTGCACGTCTTTCGCGGCAAGCAGTGATTCTGCCTGACCGAGTAGATCGGACACAACGTCCAGCTGCGCTCGCCTCTCAGGCGACACCTCTGATAGGAGCCCCGCCTCAACGAAATCAATAAACGACTCTAGTATTGAAGTAAGTTCTTCACTACCACCATACCCGCCAACGTTCCGAGCGCTATTGTAGAAGGAGTTGTTCGGACCTCCGTAGTTCTTGAGAAACTCGCATATCTCGGATTTCACTCCTGTCCAGCCTTGACGCCCGATGTTCCCCTTAATACGCCTGGCGTGTTCTATAAGCTCCTGACTATCCACTCCCAGTCTCCTTGTTCTGCAATGATTTTACCTCCTATAGGTACTTCAGTAGTTGACCGATGTCAAGCAGTCATCCCCGCTGCCCCACCAGCCTGCTTTGAGCGCGTAGCTCCCCACCCTCACCAAAACTATTGCCTCGGCGTTTCAGACCGTTTATATTGGGCGACAAAATCGCAATGATCGACAGCGAATAAACGACAGCGTTTGATTGAAGGTGCATGAATGAAAATACTGACTATCGCTCTTCACAAGGATGGGAAGCTGATCCCGGCTTCATTCGAACTGATCGAAGCCGCCAAATCAATCGGCGGCGAAATGTACACGGCGGTGCTGGCCGCCAACGCCGAAACATCGGCCAATGAACTGGCCTCACGCGGAGGCGGCAAGGTGCTGGCGGTGTCCCATGAGAGTCTTGATCTTTACAATGACCAGGTGTATGCCACTGTCCTCACCGCGCTCATTGCCAAGTACACTCCTGATCTTGTCCTGTGTCCGGCGTCATTCTACGGTAAGGCGCTGCTTGGCCGTTTAGCCGCGCTCAATGGCGGCGCCCAGGCCTCCGATGCGACCGGACTGGCGATGGATGGGGACAACATCGTGGCCACCCGCCCGAGCTATGGCGGGTCGGTCGTTTCCCAGGTGGTCAAGAATGGCGGTGGGCCGTTCTTTGTCACTGTGCGCGGTAAGTGCTTCGCGGAGTCAAAGGATGGTGCCGGTGAGGTTGTCGCCGAAGCGGTCGATGCTTCAGCGTTTGACTCGCAGATGGCGGTCAGGGAGAGCAAGGTCGAATCGGGCGGCGCTGTGAGCGTGGCCGAGGCCGACGTTATTGTTTCGGCCGGGCGCGGTCTCAGGGGAGCGGAACATCTGCCCATGATAACTGAACTGGCCGATTCGCTCGGCGCGGCGGTAGGTGCTTCGCGGGCGATTGTCGACGCCGGATGGACGCCGTATTCTCAGCAGGTCGGCCAGTCCGGCAAGACCGTCAACCCCAAGCTGTACGTTGCGGTGGGGATCTCCGGGGCCATCCAGCACCTGGTCGGGATGAGATCGTCACGGACCATCGTGGCCGTCAACAAGGACAAGGACGCACCGATCTTTAACGTCGCCAATTACGGTATCATCGGCGACGCCTTCGAAATCGTCCCGGCGCTGACCAGGAAGTTCGCGGCGGAACTGAAATAGACTGTCCCCGCGTGAATCCGGGTCGAATCTCGGCCTGATAGAAAGCACGAAAGCCCGCCTGGCAATCAGGCGGGCTTTCCATTTTCGAGACGTTTGTACCTATTCCGCTATTTCTACCGTCTTCCTGACTTCAATCTCGCCGCAGTAGTTGCTGAGAGTAAGGATCACTTCGTAGGTTCCGGCAGTATCATACCTGTGAGTTACGACGGTTATGTCTCTGTGGGGAGAGTCATCACCGAAATCCCAGTCGCGGTCAAAGATCATCCCGGTCGAAGTATCACTGAAGGTAAACACCACCGTAGTGTCGCCGGTGGCGGGGACAATGCTGAAGCCGGAGTTGTCAGCATTCAGAGAATCGCACAGCACGATGAAACTATCCACGACCACCGTGTCGGAACCGCACTGTCCGTGAGCCTCGAGTGAGCAGGTATAAATGCCCGGATCGACAAATGCGTGCACGGGATTGGTATCGTTGTAGGCTAGGGTCCCGTCGCCAAAACGCCAGACCAGGCTGTCGGTCGCCCAAGTTGACTGGTCGAGAAACCTCACCTGGAAGTGCTGGTATTGCGAGTAGCAGCCTTCGGTGGGAGTGTCGGCCGTGAAGGTCGCCACGGGAGCGCCGCGCACGGTGATGTATTCCGGTATGGAATCGGTCACGGTCACCTCGTCCGTGGTGGTGACAGAGAGTGTCACCGTGTAAATACCTGATTCCTCGAACGTGATGGTCGGGTTCTGCAGGTTACTGGTCTGGCCGTCGCCGAACTCCCACTCGCGGCTGACGAGGACAGCCGGTGAATCGACTTTGGATGTGTCATAGAAAACGACCTCCAGCGGCGTGCAGCCTTCGGTTGTGTCGGCAAAGAAGAACACCTGCGGGCAATTGTCGATCTGAATGAGGCTGTCCTTGGTTATAATCATCTCGCCACAACCGCCTTGGGCGGTAAGAGTGACCGTGTAAAAACCGGCCGAGTCGTAGATATGCGTCGGGGTAGAGGTGTCCGACATCGGGCTGTCGTCGCCAAAATCCCATTCCCATGAAGTCACCCCGTTGTAATCGGCGGGTGTAAAGGTTACCGCCAGGTTCGGGCAGCCAACGGTTGAGTCGGCGGAGAAGTCGCTGACAGTTGTGCCGACGATTATATATCGATTCTTAACTTCGGCATCCTCGCCCTCGGTCTCCGTGTTGCGTATTGTCAGCGATACCCGGTAGGTGCCCGCAGAGGTGTAGACATGCGTCGGGTTGGTGTCGGTCGAGGTGCTGTCGTCCCCGAACTCCCAGAGCCACTCGTCGCGTGGGCCGTTGGACAGGTCGATGAAGTGGACCTCAAGGGGAGCGCAACCGGAATCCACACTGAGCGTGTCAATTCCGAACTCAGCGGTCGGGTGACCGGCGATTTCGATATAGTTGGTCTCGGTGACAAGTTCATCGCAACCGGGGATCAGGAGGCAGACGCCACAGAGTGCCAGGGTAAACGACAGCAGCAACTTCCTCGGGTTTGTCAACGGTGTTCCCTTTCGAGTCACAATCTGACCGTATATAACCTGACCGGTCGGTGCTGTCAAACGATAAATCCCGCTGACGCACAACCGGTTTACCGGTTCGACTGCAGGCCGTTGTATGGTGGTACCCGCCGTTTCTCGAATGGTTCAAGGAAAAGCTCTGTGGTGACGAAATAGATACGAAACGACTCAAATACACCGAGGAGCGATTATGGGCCTGCTGATAGAAGTAATCGAATGGCTCGACCCGTCCGGGGACGAGATGATTCACCGTATTCCCCAGGAGGGATCCGCCGACATCAAGATGGGCGCCCAGTTGATAGTGCGCGACAGCCAGATGGCCATCTTCTTCAAGAGCGGTCATGCGGCCGATTCATTCACCGCCGGTCGGCATACCCTCTCTACCCTCAACCTGCCCATCCTGACACGGCTATTGGCTTTTCCCTTCGGCTTCAATTCTCCCTTCAGGGCCGAGGTCTATTTCGTTAATCTGAAAGTATTCACCAATCTGAAGTGGGGGACAAAACACCCGGTCACTTTCCGGGACAGCAAGCTGGGGCTTATTCGCCTGCGCGGGCACGGGGCGTTCACCATGCAGATTGACAACCCCAGCCTGTTCCTGAACTCCATCGTCGGGCGACAGTCCAGGTACACCACGGCCGAAATCCAGGGCTATCTGAGGGACGTGATCATCGCCCGCCTGAACGATCTTCTGGGTGAGAAGCTCGACACGATCCTGTCCCTGCCGGCGATATACACGGAACTGGCCGAGGAGTTCAAGGGAGTGGTGCACAACGAATTCGAGAAATACGGTCTCAAGCTGGTCGACTTCTACATCTCGTCGATAACGCCTCCCGAGGAAGTGGCCAAAATGATCGACCAGCGCTCGGGTCTGGAAGCCGTGGGCGATCTGGACAAGTTCCTGAAATTCGAGTTGGCCAGGGGTCTCGGCACGGCGGGAGGCCCCGCCGCGGCCGGTTCCGGGATGGGCATGGCAGCCGGGGTCGGTCTGATGTTGCCGGGCATGATGTCAAAGGTATTCTCGCCCGAACAGCGGGAACTCAAACGGGAACCGGTGGCAACCGTCACATGCCCCGTGTGCCACACCGATACGCCGGAGCAATCGCGCTACTGCTACCGCTGTGGTCACCAGATGATTGTACAGAATGTCTGTCCGTCGTGCGGTCGCGAACTGCCGACCGAAGCTAACTTCTGTCTGCACTGTGGTCACAAGCTCGATGCCGAGCTGCGGTGCCCCCATTGCTCCGCCAACGTGATTCCCGGCTCGACGTACTGCGGATCCTGTGGCAAATCGGTCAGAGGCGATGACTCTCAGATCGACGACAAACCGGAGTAAGAGCGGGTTCTACATTGAAGTGGGCTGCCCCGGCTGCGGTGGCCGGTTGACCATCGAATCAAGCTTCTTCGTTCTCACGTGCGAGCACTGTGGTTCGGTGTTGCGGCTGACCACGCCGGACACTCCGGTGGTCTATGTCGTCAGGGCGAAAGTCACCCGCCGGGAGGTCCGCTTCGGGATCGACCGGTATCTGAAAAGCCACAAGTTGCCACTTACCGGTTCCGACCTGGAATTCAAGTATATCTATTACCCCTACTGGAAAATCGACGCCGTTCTACTGAAAGTCCGTAACGACATAATCCGCGTGACGTACCGTCAGGGCGAGGACGGCCAGAGAGAGACCTCCACTGAACGCCGCCGTACCGACATCAACCTGACACCGTACCTGACGACGGTCGGCGCCGGCGGTCAGTTCGAGGGCATCCCGGACACCATCGGGATGAGGGTAGACTATCTCAACGTCCTCCCCTATTCCCGGACGAATACGCAGGACGGGTTTGATGCTATGCCGGTTGCGAGACCGTGGTCCGAGGCCTGGGCGGAAGTCGTCGCGCGGGTCGCCGATATCGGGGAAGTTGCGATCGCGGATTTCGGCATGAACAGAACGGAACTGTTTAACCCGGTTGCCTCGCTCGTCTACTTTCCGTATGTCATCGTCGAGTCCTACGCCGGTGGGGATTTCAATCGCTGGGTTGTCGACGGTGTTACCGGCCGAGTGCTCGCGCATGTTGACGAGGTCTCACCGCTGGACTACGGTGAGGGCGGCGCTGCGGCCGATCTTGAGTTTGGCGAGCTGGACGTGAGTTTCCACCGCTGCCCCAATTGCGCCGAGGATCTGCCGGCGGAGCAGTCATACGTCTACGTCTGCAGGAATTGCCACCAGATGATTGTGCACGAGTTGTTCGCCCGCGACATTTCGCAGATCGCGCTGGTCTCGGCCCAGTACAGTCAGGACGATCTGTTGTTCCCTTTCTGGTCTCTGAAAATGTCGGCCGCGGACTCCGAGAAGTTCCAGCATCTTTTCGGAGGCATGCACCGGTCGGACCGTCTGGTCATTCCGGCGTTCAAGGTCGGGAACTTTGAAGCCATGTACCGCTTGTCCAAGTGCCTTTCAGCCGCTTTGCCGCAGCTTGATCTGCGACCGATCGATACCTTCGACCGCCGTTGCCTGCCGGTGGGCCTGAGCATGTCGGAAGCCCTGATGTTAGTCGACGTTGTCATCTGCCGGGCAGAACTGGACCGCAATCCAGAGGGTCTCACTCAGCATCTGAAGGCCAGTACCGAGGAAGTGAGCCTGTTCTTCGCCCCCTTCCACAAGGAGCACTACTTCTACGTCGACTCGGCGCTCGGCTCGGTAACCTTCGAAAAAAGCTTCGTCGGCTGAAGACAGTGGGGAACCTGTTGTCGCTCAACGGGTAGAACTCATCACGGCGGCGAACGCCCCGCCATGCTGAATTATCTTGCTTTGCCGGAGGAATCCCGGTATCATCATCGAGTTGGCGAACGAGAGATACTTAGACAGGCCCTGTCGGGTTCGCGAGAAAGACCCGAAAAGCCGTGATATGATTTCGCCGTACGGAAGCAGGGAGAGCGCCTGTGTGCGGCATGTTTTTTTATGGAGTGAACCGTGAGAAAAAGCACCGCAGGCTCTGTGGTTGCCGTTGTTGCCGTCGGATTTGCAGTGATACTGCCGTCCCTCTCGGAGGCCCAGCTTCCCAGGAGCTTCTCGGCGCCACAGAGCGGCTATCTGAGTAATCTTGTCATAGACATTATTGAGCATGACGGCGCCGTCTGGCTGGCGACCGGTAAGGGCCTGAACTTCTCAAGCGACCAGGGGCAGACCTGGCAGGTTCACGATGTCTCGACCGGCATGGTCAGCGACAACATATCGGCTCTCTTTTCGACCGGTTGGCGCCTCTGGGTGGGGACCAACCACAGCCGGCTTTTTTCCGGTGAGCTGTTCACGGTTTCCGACGGAATCTCATACACCGACGACAACGGCTTCACCTTCAATCAGATCGACTTCTCCAGCGCCGGGCAGGACATTCCCTACGTGTGGGGCGGAGACCGAGTTGTCTATGACATTACCGGCCACGGCCGGCGTTTGTTCTTCGCCGGATTTGCCGGTGGGTTCTTAGCCTCGACGGACGACGGCCAAAACTGGCGCCGGATTTACTCCTCGGCTCTTGATTCCATCCAGTACAATTCCGGCGGCACGCCCGACTTGCAGAATCTCTACTTCTCCTGTCGTGCCGACAGTTCCCGTAGTGACTCGTTGATTGTCTGGGCCGGTACGGCCGGGGGGATTTATGAATACGTCTATGCTCCCCCGAGGGAGAAAGTCTACTCGCGACAGATAAACTGCGTCGCTCTCTGTGATGAGTGTACCGACACCGGTTTTGTTTTCTATGGTGGTGACGACGGCATCGTGCGCGGAACGTCGGTCGGCGGCCCGTTCTTCAGTCGCTTCGAAGAGGACGGCCTGCCTGGCCCGGCGGTGTCCAGCCTGATTGACTTCCGGGGACGGCTGCTTGTGGGAACCTATGACCCCCAGTCGGGACGCGCCACCGGCCTGGCCCGCTCGGATGATCGGGGGAGCAGCTTTGAAGGGATACCGTCCGCTTATTTTACCGAGGCGGACACGATCACCGGCTTCGCTACCATAGGCGAGCGGCTCTACATGGCGGCCCAGGACGCCGGTCTGTTTGTCTCCGGCGATGTCGGCCTGACCTGGGAGAAGATACTGATCGACTCCAGCGAGGTGACCAGCTTGCGCAATACGGTGAACGCCGTCTTCAGCCTGGATGATCTGCTGCTGGTGGGTACCGATACCGGGCTGGCGTCGCTTTACTGCGATGCCGACGGAGCGATTGAGTCGGTCCTTTTTCACGTCTTTGGAGAGCATGACTCCTCAGCCACCAACGTCAGTTCGACACGCGTCATGCGCGTGAAGGTTCAGTCATTCTATGACGACACCACCGAGGTGCTCGATTCGCTGGTCTACTGGACTGTCAACCGGCCGCTGACTCCGTTGGGTCGGGCCATGGTGGGACGCCGCCATATCGATTCGGTTGAATGGCGGGAATACCAGTGGCGAGTAAACACCGATGACATCAACTTCTTGGGTGATACCGCCTTTACCGTCGGCGAGATGGGTGTTCGGTTTACTTATGATGGAAGCAACCCCACACACCGCTTCCCGGTCATTATGGAAGACGAACTGGGGGTCATCGACTCCCTGGGCGAGGAGGCCGTCACCACTATGGAGGTCCGGGCGGATACGGTCATTTTCGGAACCGACAATGGCTTTGCCGTCTCCAACGATCGGGGAGAAGCGTTTCAGATCTATCGGGCCAACACCAATCCCGTGATAGCGGACACGATCATTAACTATAATTCCGCCAAAAACGTCGGTGATCTGGTGGGCAATTTCATTCCGGTCCTGGGCGTGCAGTATATTGAGAACGAGCCGGCCCGTGTCTGGGCATCCAATCGGCACACTACCTACTTCGACCGTAACGCCATTTCAATGGGCCGTATTTTACCGGTCGATGTTGACGGCGGTGTCGTCGATGATCCGCTGGCGGAAGAGGTGGCCGGTTACAGTTTGATCTGGGAGATCATGTACGAAGACGGCTTTGCATGGAATTACGCTTTCAACGGCGATTCGGTCTTTGCGGCCACGGGCGGCGGGCTGCTTTTCAGAGAGAGCGATACCGCCCTGGCCTGGGACACCGTCTCCATGATCAATGATTTCGGCCAGCCGCTGATCCTGCCCGGCGCACCCGTGTATGCCGTCGGCGTGGTGGGTGATTTCCTCTGGGTGGGGACGGAGCAGGGCACGGTGCGTCTCAGTCTGAGCGACCTGGAGGATCAGGAGCCCTTCCTTGTTGTCGATTCGACGACACCGACCGACGAAGTGTACGCTTATCCCGTCCCTTTCAGTCACACGCGGGACCTGATTGTGGATTTCCATTTCACGGTGGAACAGGGCGCTCAAATCACTCTGGAAATATACGACTTCGCTATGAACCTGGTTTCGCGGGTGATCGACAACCAGTTCTACCCGACCGGCATCTATCCGCTAACCGGCGCCTACCGGAGAACCTGGGACGGCTACAACGGGAAGGGCGAGCAGGTTGCGGTGGGCATGTACTACTTCAAGGTAGAATACTCGTCGGGCGAGACGTGGTGGGGCAAGCTGGCGGTGATTCCTTAAGGAGATGCAGATGCGAAGATACTTGCTGACGATCCTCGGATTTGTTATTGCCGTTGCCTCGGGACTTCCTGCCGCCGACGGTGACGGAGGCTATGCGGGAGCTTTCATGCAGGTCCCCATCGGCGCCCGTCCGACCGCTATGGGCGGCGCCTACCTGTCCATTTCGGATGACGGCGCCGGCGCGCTGTACAATCCGGCCGGGGTGGCTACGCTCAAGCAGCCGCTACTGGCGACTGCGTACCGTCTTATGAATCTGGATCGCAGTCTTGGGTATGCCGCCGTTGTGTTTCCCACCAAGGGCAACTCGGCGCTGGGCCTGCTCTGGCGATACGCCGGTTCCGGGTCGGTGGTGGCACGCGATCACGACGGTAACCCGCTCGAAAACGAATTGAGCCAGGAAAATCATGACTTCTCTATCGTATTCGCCAAACGGTTTGAGCATTTCCTCTCGGTCGGTGTGAAAATGTACTACCTGCACTCATCGTTCGCACAAATGAAGGCCTCTTCGGTCGGATTCGATATGGGTCTGGTCTTGTACATGGATCGCCTGTTGTTCTCGCGGGAATCGACCGCTCGCAGGCCGGTGAAAGACATGCGGGTCGGCCTGGTCTTGAAACATCTTCAGGCGAAGTACATCTGGAACAACAAGGACTACGTCGGGCGGTACATTGCCGGAGGCGGCATGGGCTCGGAACAGGAAGACCCGATACCGCTCGAATACGGGATTGGCGTGTCGGGGCGCCTCCTGGAGCGAAGACTCGTTCTGGCCTCTGATCTCATCATGACCAGCGAGCAGGGCGCGGCCCTCCACGCCGGTCTTGAATACTACGTCAAGCCGATCCTGGCTGTCAGGGGCGGATTCTCGGACGGCCGTCTTGTTACCGGGGGAGGCTACGTTTTCAAGCTGGGCAGCCGGGCGCTGGCGATTGACTATGCCTTTTCAACCGACCGGGCCGACGAAGGCTCCGAGCACATATTCTCTTTTGACTTCCTGTTCTAATAATGAGGTTTGAATGGCGATGATCAGGAGTGCGCGGCGAACGATCATAGCTTCCGGGTTCCTTGTGCTGACGGCAGGGATGACCGTCGCCAATGACGGCGTGGCCATGCTGAAAAACGACCACGGCGCCCGCCCGTCCGGGATGGGAGCGGCCTTTGTCTCAATATCGGGTGATCCCAATTGCTCGGCCTATAATCCCGCAGGTCCGGCCGGGCTGTCGAAGTTCACCGCCTCCTTCGGTCACACCGAACACTGGGAAAACATCCGCCTCGAATCGGGCTTCTTCGGGATCAACCTGAGTTCCCGGTTGTGGCTGCACGCTGGTATCCGTTATGCCGCCAACTCTGAACTGGAACAGCGAGGCATCGTGCCGACCGAAGATCCGGAGGCCATCTTCGACGCCCATGACATCTCGGTCAAGGCGGGCTTAGCCTACCGCCTGTCCGAAAAGCTTGCGGCCGGGGTAGCTATGGGATGGTTCCTCGAAGAGATCGCCGGTTATCGGGGAAGCGCCTTCAATGTCGATATAGGAGCGACGGCAACGCTGTCCGACCGTATCAACGCGGGTGCATCGATCACCAACCTTGGACCTTCGTTCAATCTAACCAAGGCCGCCCAGAGAGGCTCGCGAGACATTCCCCTTCCGACAGCGTACCGGCTGGGCGCGTCATATCGGTATTCTTACTGGCTTGGGGCCGCCGATATTGTCCATCTCGATGATGATCTGCATCTTCATCTTGGGATCGAAGCCGAACTCAGGGAGATGTTTCATCTGCGGGCCGGTTACATGATCGGATACGACACCAAGAACTTCACGGCCGGGGCATCGTTCACGATGCATGAAGTGACCGTCGATTATGCCTTCGTGCCGTTCACGAGCAATCTGGGAACATCACATCTTTTCAACCTGACCTTCAGTTTGTAGGACACAAGGGAGACACCTTCAATGTCAAAGTACAAAATCGCCTGGCTTCCCGGGGATGGCGTCGGCAACGATGTCATGGAAGCCGCCGGGATCCTTCTCGACAAGATCGAGCTTGAGGCCGAGTACATCCATGGCGATATCGGTTGGGAGTTCTGGAAAACCGAGGCCAATCCTCTACCGGATCGCACGGTGGAACTTCTGAACAACGTCGACTGCGCTCTCTTCGGCGCTATTACTTCGTTGCCCAAGGAGGAATCCGAGGCGGCCCTCATTCCGGAACTGCGGGGCAAAGGTCACGTATACGCGTCGCCGATAGTGCGACTGCGGCAGGAGTTCAATCTGCGGACCAACCTTCGTCCGTGCAAAGCGTATCCGGGCAATCCCCTCAACTACAAAGACGGCATTGACATCGTTGTCTTTCGCGAAAACACGGAGGATCTCTATTCGGGCGTCGAGTTCTTCCCGTTGCCGGACGAAGTCCGCGAAGTGGTAAAGAAGCACAACAAGAAAATGGCCCGCTTTGATCGTCACCCCGCCGACGAGATAGCCGTCTCGCTGAGGATCAATACCAAGACCGGCTGTCGCAATATCGCTATTGATGCGTTTGAGTATGCCAGGGAAACCGGACGCGAGAGTGTCACAGTGGTGGAGAAGCCCAACGTCATACGCGAAACGTCGGGACTGATGGTGCGTACGGCCCGCGAAGTGGCGAAGGACTATCCCGGTATCGAACTATGGGAGACCAACATCGACGCCATGTGCATGTGGCTGATCAAAAACCCGACAGACTACTCGGTGCTGGTGACGACGAACATGTTCGGCGATATCGTCTCTGATCTCTGCGCGCAACTTGTCGGCGGCCTCGGTTTTGCGGCGTCGGGCAATATCGGTGACAAGCTGGCGGTCTTTGAACCCACGCACGGCAGCGCGCCCAAGTATGCCGGGCAGTACAAAGTGAATCCGATGGCCATGCTCATTACGACGCGCATGATGCTTGAGTGGTTAGGTGAAACCGACAAGGCAGAGCGGCTTGAGAACGCCATCGCAGCGGTGATCAAAGACGGCGACGTGCGCACTTATGACGTGGGCGGCACTAGCACCACTCTCGAGGTCGGCCAGGCGGTGGCGGGGAAGTTGTGAGGGTAAAGCATGTTGAACCTGACGGTCGGGTGTCGGGTTCAAACTCGTTTGGATCCGACCAAAAGTCATGCCCGAACAAGGGGCTTGTTGAAAAAGCCCAGCAATAGTAGGTTTGTCTTCAAACCTGCCAACAAAGGCGGGTCCGAAGACGGACCCACCCTACGGAAGCTGATTCCGAAACCATTGCGCGTAAAGGAGGTTACGCTACCGTGGAAGAGAAAGCATATGAAGAAGTGGGAGCCAATTACAGGTTTTTTTTGCGATGGCGGCATGCCGCTGTGGTTGGTGATTTGATCATCTTGTGGGCAGTCCTTACGCTCTGCATTTCCGCCTATGAGGATGCCCGTCAGCTAATGTGGGTGATTCCGCTCTGTGCTTCACCCGTTGGGATCATCCTTTGGATCATCGATTTTCGAACACGTAAGATATACCACACCGCTATCCGTGCCGGGGCTGATTTGGAGGGAGATGTAAAAGGATTCTACACTCGTACAAGGGACGAAGTAGCTTTGCCAAAAGAAAAATCGTCTTTCTGTACACGCACTCATTCATTTGCTCTTGAAATTTTGTTTTTCGGAACGACTCTTACGTTCGTGGCGCTGTCAATCGGGTTTTATTGTTACTTTAGATAAGTTGTATACAACTGCTTTTTGCAGTCGGACGTCTCCGCCACGATCTGCCGAACTCGGCGGGGCGTGACACCGGAGAGTCTGGCGATCTCGCGTGTGGAGATTCCCTGGTCTTTCAGGGCAAGTACCTGTCTGTGGCGCTCTTGGTAGTCACCGTAGATACCGTATTTCAGGACACGGCCAACTGAGCCGTGTTGTCCGGGGTCCTATGCTATGGTCTTGATCCCATGCGCTCGATGATGACCTGCCGGGCAGCGCGGAGGGCAAGGCCGCGATGGGACACCCGATTTTTTTCCTCCAGTGTCATCTGCGAAAACCGCATCCCCGCGGGCGGGTAGAAAAACACCGGGTCATAACCGAAACCCCTGTCGCCGACGATGTCCTCGGCTATGTATCCCTGCGCCGCGCCCTCGATTGCCTGCGATTAGCTCATCAATGAGCTCGTCTGCCTCGTCGCGCTTGTCGATCATGTGTATCCTCCTTCAAATGAATATACATCATGACCGCTTACACAAAAATACTTACACGTCCAACGAATCCGATGCTGTATTAAACACCGCCACTTTTGGATCTCATCGTCAGGGATGTATACCTCCGGCAAGTATCCCGCCCGAAGAAGATCGGCCAGGATACGAGCATCAATGCGGTCGTTCTTCAAGCGCGACTCGGCGATCAAACGTACCTTGCCGGGGTTCGCCAAATGAACCGAACCGGCGTATGGCTGTAACTGATCGATGAACCAATAGCTGTTCTCCAGGGGCTCTAACACCACCCGATGACGAGGTGTCACACTTGAAGCAAATTTCAAAACAGCACCGGCATCGGTAGAACGACTACCCTGTTTGACGACATCACCGGACGGGCTTAACATCACAAAGTCAAACTTTCGCTTGTGAAGGTCGATCCCAACATAAATATTACTCTTAGCCATGGTCGAGTTCCTTACTTCTTTTGGCCAATTCTCAAACCAAAAGATAAACAGGACCTCGACCTTTTCATAAGATCAGGGTGACAGGGTGGTGACACAACATACCTGGCACACGAAAAAGGGAAGACCGAGAGGTCTTCCCTTCGTCGAACACGATAAGAACCGCTTGCGGCCTACATGTTCTTGATGATTTGTGTGGCGTACTCCGACGTCTTGATCTTTTTGGCGCCTTTCATCTGCCGGTGCAAATCGTACGTCACCGTTTTCCGGGCAATCGTTTTCTCGATCGCCTTCTCGATCAACTGGCCGGCTTTGTCCCAGCCAAGATAATCCAGCATCATGACCGCCGAGAGGATCAGCGACCCGGGATTGACCATATCCTTGTCGGCGTACTTGGGCGCGGTGCCGTGCGTGGCCTCGAACAGCCCGACATAATCACCGATATTGGCGCCCGGGGCCATGCCCAGTCCGCCCACCTGCGCGGCGCAGGCATCGGAGAGATAATCGCCGTTCAAGTTGGGTGTGGCGATGACCTCGTACTCGTCCGGGCGCGTCAACACCTGCTGGAACATGGAGTCGGCGATACGATCCTTGATGAGAATCTTGCCGCGGGGCATCTTCCCCCTGTGTTTGGACCAGAGCTCGTCCTCGGTGATAACCTTTCTCCGGAACTCAGCAACGGCCACCTGGTAACCCCAGTCGCGGAAGGCCCCCTCGGTGTACTTCATGATGTTGCCCTTGTGGACCAGTGTCACCGACGAGCGTTTCTTGTCGATCGCATGTTGGATCGCCTTGCGCACCAGCCGCTTGGTTCCCGTGACCGAGATCGGTTTGATGCCAATGCCGGAATCGGCCCGGATGTTGGTCTTCATGCTCTTGTTCAGCCAGTTGATGACCTTCCTGACCTCCTTGGTGCCCTTCTTCCATTCGATACCGGCGTAGACGTCCTCCGTATTTTCACGGTAGATGATCACGTTCATTCGCTCGGGGTGTGTGACCGGGGAGCCAACACCCTTGAACCAGCGCACCGGCCGCACGCAGGCGTACAGGTTCAGCACCTGGCGCAGAGTCACATTGAGAGAACGGAATCCGCCTCCTATCGGTGTCGTGAGCGGCCCCTTCAGCGCCACGATAAACTTCTTGATGGCGTCGAACGTCTCCTGGGGCAACCACTCACGATAGAGCTTGTGCGCCCTTTCGCCGGCATAGATGTCCATCCAGGCTATCCGCTTGCGGCCTTTGTAGGCCTTCTTGACCGCGGCGTCGACAACGCGACGAGTCGCCTTCATGATGTCGCGACCGATCCCGTCCCCCTCAATCACGGGGATGATCGGATTGTTGGGGACCCGAAGTTTCTTATTTCGGACGGTGATCAGTTTGCCGTCTTTCGGTACAACGATATGCTTGTACTTTGCCATTGTATCTCCTCTGGGGATTACTTGTAGCCGAGAGCCCTCAGGTGGCTCTTGTAGGTTTTGGCCGACGCCTGCAGAGCGGCCTTTTCGCTCTTGCTGAGCTTGAGTTCGATGATCTTCTCCACGCCCTTAGCGCCGAGCACCACCGGAACTCCGATATAGATATTTTTGATTCCGTACTGACCGGTCAGGAATGCCGACGCCGGCAGCACTTTCTTCTCATCGTTGAAAACCGAGCGGCACATGTCGACTGTCGCCGCCGCCGGGGCGTAATAGGCGGAGCCGGTTTTGAGAAGTTTCACAATCTCTCCACCACCGACGCGGGTGCGATCGGCAATGGCCTTGACCCGATCCTTCGAGATCAGTTCCGAAATGGGAATCCCGGCCACGGTGGTGTAGCGCGGCAGCGGTACCATGGTGTCGCCGTGACCGCCGAGCACCATCGCCTGTGTGTCCGTCATGGCCACGCCGAGTTCCATGGAGATGAAGGCGCGAAAACGAATCGAGTCGAGCACGCCGGCCTGGCCGAAAACACGGCTCTTGGGGAAACCGGTCACTCTCTGCATGTGAAAGGTCATCAGATCAAGCGGGTTGGAGACCACGATAACGAAACTCTTGGGGGCGTGTTTCTTGATCTCCTTGCCGACGGATTTCACTATGTCGGCGTTCATGTTTAACAGGTCTTCGCGCGACATGCCGGGCTTGCGCGGAAGTCCGGCGGTCATGATGACTATATCGGCGCCCTTGAGATCGGAAAACTTGTTAGTGCCTTTGACCATTGCGTTATAACCACGAACAGGTCCGGCCTGCGTCAGGTCGAGGCCCTTGCCCTGCGGAACGCCCTGGATAATGTCAACCATGACGACATCGGCGAAATTGGCCTCGGCCAGATACATGGCACAGGATGCACCGACGTTACCGGCACCGACGACTGCGATCTTCTTGTTCATTCCATCCTCCAGACTCTCAGCGAGTTGCTACGGTTTATTCAGACAATACGATATTTCCGGCGTCACAAGCGACGGCAATCCTGAGATCCGGGCCGACGCACTCGTCTATGTATAGCAATTCCTTCACTATGTCAAGCGGTTCGTAGAACACACGGCGGACAACCTCGTCGGGAAGGCCGCTGTGCAGGCAGACTCTGATCCGGCGACCGATGGCGTTGACCCTGGAAAGCTTGTGCGAACCGAAATGAAGCTGCCCGTCGAAGGCGGCGTTCTTGTCGGTATCCCATTGAGCGGCCAGGTCAAAGAAATAAGGCGACCCTATTCCTTCCCGGCAGCAGGAGACAAGAATTATCAGTCCTCCATCTCTGACGGCGTGCTGGCAGTTCTCCAGCGCCTTCTGAACCTGGTACAGGTTCTCGTCAAGCGGCGGCAGCACCTCGCAGATCACGATGTTGTAGGGCTTTGTCACGCGACGGGCAAAAACGGCCTCGGCTCTTTGCGCGGCTTCGGCGAAAGCGATATCCAACCGACCGCAGAACACCGCCGCGACAGGACTCTCGGCGTCGCGGACAACCTGAATGCCGAAGAACTTCTCGGGATCGAGCGTACTCATGAGACTCTGCAGATGCTCGGCCACCGGGTTGCCGCTTAGTCTCAGGGGCGCCGCCTCAAGAGAGTTGGCAAGATTGTGGTTGCGTTCGATCGTGGCCAGGTCGGTAAGACCGGGAAAGATCGACTTGCGACCCCCGGTGAAACCGGCGAAATAGTGCGGCTCCACGGACCCGATAACCAGCAGCCTCTCATGCTCGACTATCGCCCGGTTAAGCAGGATATCTCCGCCCAGGTTGTCGACACCGAGCTTGACCATCGAGGAGTAGTCCCCGGCGTCATGAGCCGACAGTCGATCCTCAACGGGGGGCAAGAACTCGCCAAGAATCTGCTCATATTGCCTGTACGTGGGAGACTGATGGGTGCCGGTGGCGACCAGAATGGAGGCCCTGTCCAGCAACTGACCGTCGAGGCGATTGAGCCATGCAAGTATTACCGCGGTTGGGGTTTCGCGGTAGGCGTCGTTGACAACGATCAGCGGTGTTTTCCCGGACAGGAAGTCATGCCCGCCGGACCCGGCGAAAGCGGCTGCGAACTGGTCGAAGTCGCATGTCTGACCGGTCGAAGCGGGCGAGAAGTGATCGACAGTTACCCGGGGTGGAATGGGAAGCTGGATGCTCGATCCATTGTAGGCGATGTCAATTCCCATGAATGCCTGTCTCCCGATGAGAACCCCTCGGGACGTTCACCGACATGGCAACCGCCGGAACCGATCGGCTGCACGGCACTCGCGCCGGGGACAGCTCGGCACGGGGGCGACCGGACATCTGCAAAATGCGGTTAGTCGCCGAAGAAGAAAGCAATCTCGACGGCAGCATTTTCGTCGGAATCGGAAGCATGGACCGAATTGCGCTGGACGTCGAGAGCGATCTCCTGGCGGATGGTCCCGCAGGCGGCGTGGGCCGGATCTGTAGCGCCGATTAGATCGCGGAGGTCGACCACGGCGTTCTCTTTTTCCAGTACCATCGGGATCACTCGTCCCGACACCATGAATTCAACCAGGTTGTCCAGAAACGGTTTTCCCTCGTGCACAGCGTAGAACCGGCGCGCCTGGGTTTTTGTCAACCGGAGCATACGCATCTGGACAATTTGAAAGTGCGCCCGCTCCAGGCGGTCGATTATGTGACCGACGAGCCGGCGATCGGTCGCATCCGGCTTGATGATCAGCAGCGTCTGCCTCAACTTGTCCCCTGCTTCAGTTTGATCGGCTCCTACTCCTTTTTCGCAATCTTCATGGCCTCGCGATACCCGATCTCAACCGCAGCCCTGTTCTTGTCCTCGGTGCCACGCGGGGCGTGGCTTAGAACCGCCTCAATCAGGTCCTCCCTGGTAACAATGCCGGTAAAGGCGGCAATGGCTCCCAGGGCCACCACGTTGGCCACCATGACATGACCGGCCTCCTCCCGGGCCAGCCGGGTGAAAGGAAGACCATAATAGTTATCGGTGGGAATCCGGGTAACCAGGCCGTTGTCAACGATGAGGACACCCTCCTTGTGGAGATCGCCATAGTACTTGTCGAGGGATTCCTGGGTCATGGTCAAGAGCAGGTCCAACTGCATCGCCTTGGGATAGTAGATCTCGTTGGACGAGATCACGATGTCGGACTTGGATGCGCCACCGCGAGCCTCGGGACCATACGACTGGGTCTGGATCACTCTCTTAGTGTAGTCAGTGCCGATTGCCTCGGCAAGCATGACAGAACCTAAGATCATACCCTGGCCGCCCGATCCGGAGAGACGGATTTCGAAACGGTCATGGGGGATATCGATTCGATCCAGCAACTTGTGCTCCATGGCTACTTTTCTCCCATCTGAGCGTCCACTACTTTCTGATACTCGTCGCAGAATTCGGTCTTGTCGTCCTCGTAGAGGGTACCGATTACGTACTTGTCCACCAGTTCCTCCGGGCTCATTCTCTTGGCCCGGGCGCTGGTCACAGATCTCTCCTTGTACTCCTTCAGCATCGAGACGGCATCTCCGCGCCGGTTGAGCCGTCCGAAGTAAGTATGGCAGTTTGATATCACTTCCACGAACGAGAAACCGCGGTGGTCAACCGCTTGCAGGATTGCCTTCTCAAGCTGAGGTGCGTGGTAGACCGTAGCACGGGCGACATACGAAGCCCCGGCGGCCTCGGCCAGTTTGCACGGGTCAAAGTGTTTCTCGACATTGCCGTATGGGGTCGTGGTAGAGAAGGCAGCCGTGGGCGTTGTGGGAGAACCCTGCCCGCCGGTCATACCGTAGATGTAGTTGTTGACCAGGATGGCTGTTATATCGATGTTGCGCCGGCAGGCATGGATGAAATGGTTGCCGCCGATCGCCAGCGCATCACCGTCGCCGGTAACCACGATAACCTTCAGGTGTGGTTGAGCGAATTTGACTCCCGTGGCAAAGGGCAGCGCCCGTCCGTGGGTAGTGTGGAGGGCATTGAAATCGAGATAGATGGGCATACGGCTGGTACACCCGATACCGGACACCATGACTATCTCGTCCTTGGACAGGCCCAACTTGTCTATGGCGCGCACAATGGCGCTCATTACGATGCCGTTCCCGCAACCGGCGCACCAGACGTTCGGGAACTTCTTTTTCGGTCGCAGGTAGTTGAGAATCACGTCCGACCGCTGCCTGGGAGCGGCTTTCGTTTTTTCGACAGTAGTCATTACATCACCTCTTCCAGCTTCTCCAGCAGTTGCATCGGCGTCAGGATTTCGCCGTCGTAGCGTAGCAGGGAATGTATCTCGGTGTCGGGCGGCAGGACACGTCCCACCTCACGAACGATCTGACCCATGTTCAATTCCGGAACGATCACCTTGTGGCACCCGGCCAAGTAGTCGCGCAGTTCATCGTCCGGGAATGGCCAGACCGTGTAGAGCTGGATCATGCCCACCTTTACCCCGGCATTTCTGGCCAGGGCCACGGCCAGAAGAACCGCCCGTGATACCGAGCCGTATGACACGAAGGCGATCTCGGCATCATCCATCATTTCGATACGAAGTTTGGTGATCTCGCTCTTGAAGTTGAGAATCTTGTTTCGCAGTTTGTCCAGCTTCTGTTTGATCTCGTCCGGGCGATTGGTGGTAAATCCCATCGCATCGTGCGTCAAACCGGTTATGACGTACCGATATCCTTCGCCGTACGCGGGCATGGGCGAAACACCGCGAGCGGTATGGGCGAACGGTTCAAACTCCTCCGGCGAGGCGGTCGGCTTGACCCGGTCCACAACCTGGTGCTCACCCGGCCTGGGCAGCGAGATCATCTCGCGCTGGTGACTAATCACCTCGTCGAGCAGGATCGTCACCGGCGTGCGAAAGCGTTCGGCGAGATTGAAGGCGCGAATGGTCTCGGTGACAGTATCGCCCACCGTGGACGGCGCCACCGCAATGGCGGTATAGTCACCGTGCGGGCCCCACCTCGCCTGCATCGTATCGGACTGACTACCCTTTGTCGGCAGTCCGGTGGAAGGCCCCCCGCGCTGGACATTGATAATCACGCATGGCGTCTCGGTCATGTAGGCATAACCGATATTCTCCACCATGAGTGAATAGCCGGGACCGGAGGTTGCCGTCATCGCCTTCAGGCCCGAAACGGAGGCTCCCACCACGGCTCCGATGGAACCGATTTCATCCTCCATCTGGATAAACCGGCCTCCGATCCTGGGCAACTCGCGGGAACAGCCTTCGGCCACCTCCGTCGAGGGGGTGATCGGGTAGCCCGCGAAGAAGCGCATCCCGGCATATATGGCGCCGTGAACACAGGCCAGGTTTCCCAGAAGCAGCTTTCTTTGTGTGTCAACCATACTGTTACCTAACCTATTTGTAGTTCGAGGTGATGGCGAAATCGGGGCAGTGAATCCAGCAAATCGCACACTGGTTGCAATCCTCGCTGCGCGCCAGCACCGGTTTGCCGTCCCGATCAGGCTCGAAAACCTGCGTGGGGCAGAGAGCGATGCAGATATTGCAGGCCTTGCACCAGGCCAGGTTTATGTTCAACGGTGGCGGCCCGTTGGAGTAGTCGTACTTGCTCTTGCCCTTTTTCTCGGAAGCGGACTTCTGCTCCGCTTTTGATTCAGTCATGGCTCTTCCTCAAATGGTAACGACATTGCTCTGCATCGGAAGTTCGCTGCATATCTATTTCTGCTTCTTTCTGGCCGTTGTCTTCTTGCCCCTTGTCCTGATCCTGGTCCGGGCCGCAGGTTTCGCCGCCCTGGCCCTCGCTGTTGTCTTCTTAACGCCGGTAGCACTCTTCTTAGGAGTGGCTTTCTTCCGAGTCACGGTCTTCTTCCCGGCTGTGGTTGTCCTGCCGGCGGCCTTCTTCTTTGTTCGGCTCATCAGTTCCCTGAGAACGCCGGGGATTTCGGTCGGTGACCCGGCCACCGGAACACCCACCTTGTTGAGCGCGGCGATTTTTTCCGCAGCCGTGCCGGTGCCACCGGAGATAATGGCCCCGGCGTGTCCCATGCGCTTTCCCGGGGGCGCCGCCTGCCCGGCGATAAAGGCCACCACCGGCTTGGTGACATGTTTCTTGATATAGGCCGCCGCTTCTTCTTCGTCCGACCCGCCGATCTCGCCGATCATGACAATCGCCTTGGTGGACTTGTCGGCCTCGAATGCCTCAAGGCAGTCGATGAAACTGGTGCCGATGACCTGATCGCCCCCGATGCCGATACAGGTCGTCTGTCCCATTCCGGCCAGTGTCAGGGCCCAGATGGCCTCATACGTCAGAGTACCGGAGCGCGATACGACACCCACGTTTCCCTTCTTGACGATGGTAGCCGGCATGATGCCGACCTTGGACTGACCGACCGAAATAAGTCCGGGACAGTTGGGTCCGATCAGGCGCACACCATGCTTCGTGACGTGGGGGTAGACTTTCATCATGTCGTTGGCCGGGATGCCCTCGGTAACGCACACCACCGTCTTGATGCCCGCCCCTACGGCCTCGTAGATGGCATCCGCGGCAAACGCCGGCGGCACATAGACCACCGACGTGTTGGCGCCGGTCTTCTCGACTGCTTCGGCCATACTGTTGAACACCGGTATCCCCCCCACGCTGGCGCCCCCCTTGCCCGGAGTAACCCCGCCAACCACCTTAGTGCCGGCGCTTTTCATCTGCCGGGCATGGAAAGAACCGTCGCGGCCCGTTATGCCCTGAACCAGAACTTTCGTCTTCTTGTCTATGAATATCGACATTTCTTGTCACCTCACCGATTATGCGTCTTTTCCAGCCAGTTCAATAGCCTTCTTGACTACGTTGTCAAGCGTGTCCGCCGACGGCAGATTGACCGATTTGAGAATCCTGATCCCTTCTTCCTCGTTGGTGCCGGTCAGCCGCACGACCGCCGGGACAGCAGGCTTAAGCTCCTTGAAAGCCCTGACAATGCCGGTCGCCACGTCATCACATCGAGTAATGCCTCCGAAGATATTGATCAGAATGGACCGAACATTGGGATCGCCCAGGATTATCTTCAGTGCCGCGATGACCTTCTCTGGACTGGATGAACCGCCGATGTCCAGAAAATTGGCTGGCTCGCCGCCGTATCGTTTGACCAGGTCCATGGTGGTCATGGCCAGCCCGGCGCCGTTGACCATGCAGCCGATACTGCCGTCGAGCTTCACGTACGACAGATCCGCCTCGCGGGCCTGGACTTCCGACGGCTCCTCGGCATCGAGGTCGCGCATCACCTCGACCTGCTTCTGGCGGTAGAGCGCGTTGTCGTCGATATTTACTTTGGCGTCGATAGCTACCACCTGGGCGGCGGTGTTGGTGATAAGGGGGTTGATCTCGACCAGGGAAGCATCGATCTTCCAGAAGACATCATACAGCTTCATGATAATGTCGGCCGCCTGGCGCACCTGCCCGATGTCGTGGTACAGCTTGAAGGCCAGATCGCGCGCCTGATACGTCCTTAATCCCAGTACCGGGTCGACGGCCAGCTTGAATATCTTCTCGGGGGTCTTGGCAGCCACCTCTTCAATGTCCACGCCGCCCGCCGGTGAGACCATGATGACCGGGCGCTTGGTAGCGCGGTCAAGAATGATACCGACGTATGATTCCGAGGTGATATCCTCGGCCGCCGTTACCAGCACCTTCTTGACCGTCAGGCCCTTGATATCCATTCCGAGGATAGTCTGCGCCAGCACGTTGGCGGCTTCGGCGTTCTCGGCGTATTTGATTCCCCCCGCCTTGCCGCGACCGCCCACGTGCACCTGCGACTTGACCATCACCGCCCGGTTGAGCCCGGATGCAATCTCAAATGCCTCGGCCGGCGTGGTAGCCATCTCACCGGGCGGTACCGGGATGCCGGCATCGGCAAAAATCTCCTTGGCCTGATACTCATGAACCTTCATTGCTCGTTTCCCCTAAGATTGTTATCGTCACTTGCGTTATTCTGCTTTTTCAGGTAGGCCCGGGCCATCAATTCCAGTTTTTCCCGAACATTGTAACCGGGATTGTCAAGAACCTGCTCAAGGAGGTAATCGAGAACTTCACCCACCATCGGCCCCGGTTCAAGGTGAAAAAGGCGCATCACCTCATGGCCGTCAATAGCCAGGTCCGCAACATTGAAAGGCGGCTTGCGGGAAAGCTCGCTGCGGATATCGGCCTCGAAGCTATCAACGTCCTCGGTCGTACCGCCCATTCCCTGCGCCACGACATCGGCCCGCCGAAGGTCAAGCAGATCGAATATGAGATCCACCCCGACCCGCTTGACCAGGCGACGCAGTCCCTTGTCGGTCACGTCGGTGGTAAACATGTGGCGCGCCACCAGTGTGCTCACCTGTGCCGCCAGATCGTGTGAATATCTCAGGCGTTGAAGAACGTCCTGAGCCGTCCTTGCACCCGCTGTCTCGTGTCCATAAAAGGTGGCGCCGTTCTCGACCAGTCGACGGGCCTGGGGTTTGCTAATATCGTGAAGAAGCGCCGCCAGGCGCAACCGGAGATCAGACCGACAGGCGTCAACGGTCTGCACCGAATGTTCGAAAACATCGTACTTGTGAAACCCGCCGGGTTGTTCGACACCGACACAGTGTTCCAGTTCGGGCAACACTTCTTTCAGCAGCCCCGATGTCTGCATCAGGCGGAAGCCGTCTGACGGCTTGTCGGCGAGCGTGAGCAGTTTGCTCAACTCTTCGGAAATGCGCTCGGCCGAGACAGTGGCGATCAACTTCGCATGAGCGCGCATTGCCTCAAAGGTGTGCGATTCGATCCTGAAATCGAAGCGGGCGGCAAACTGAACCGCCCTGAGCATACGCAGGGGGTCATCTTCGAAAGACTCCGGATACACCATGCGCAGCAGACGGTTTTCAAGATCAACCTGCCCTCCCAGGGGATCAACGAGTTCATCGTTATCCAGGGCGACGGCCATGGCATTGACGGTGAAATCACGCCGAACAAGGTCATCCTCTACGCTCATACCGGGATCGAAGGAGACCTCGAACTCCTTATGGCCCCACCCGGTGGAGTGCTCGCGGCGAGGCAAGGTGATATCGAACGTGACGGGGCCGTCGTCGGAAGACTCAGTGAACTTGATAACACCGAAGCTGCGCCCGACCAGGTCCACGCGCCCGTGCTTTCTCAGGATGCGCGTCAGGTCATCGTAGCCAACGCCGGTGACCAGGTAGTCGCGATCCTTTGATGATACCGCCCGCTGCAGCAATTTGTCCCGCACCGCACCGCCGACATCGTAGATGCGGCCCTTCCCGAGAATGGCTGCAACCGCTTCGTCAGACAACTTACACATCCTCTATCAATCCGGCACTATCCTGGTTCCGATGTCGCCATGAACCGCCTTTCGGGCGTTCTGTAGCGACGTAATCGTAACCATCTCACCGCCTCTCTCAAGGAAACTGATCGCCGCCTCGATCTTGGGTCCCATCGAACCCGGCGGGAAATGCCCGTCATCGAGATACCTCTTGATCTTTGAGAGGGTAACCGTTCCCAGATTCTCCTGGTCCGGCTTGCCGAAGTTTACGGCAACGTTGTCTACCGGGGTCAGGATCGACAGCACGCCGGCATCTATCTCAGAGGCAATCACGGCCGAGGCGCGATCCTTGTCAATGACGGCGTCGAGCCCCTCGTAGTTGCCGTTCTCATCGAGATAGACCGGGATACCTCCTCCGCCGCCGGCAATTACGATAGTACCGCTGTGCACGAGTTCGCGGATCGTGTCCGCTTCCACCGCATGATACGGTATAGGCGAGGGGACCACCCGCCGCCAGCCGCGGTCGGCATCCTGCTTCATCTCCCAGTCGCGGGTTCTTGCAAACTCACGGGCCTGCTCCTCGGTGTAGAACTGTCCGATGAACTTGGTCGGATTGTCAATGGCCGGATCGTCCGCCTTGACCAGCATCTGGGTGATGATAGTCACCACGGGACGGTCGATTCCTTCCTGGCGCAGACGGTTCTGGAGCGATTGCTCGATCATGTAGCCCATCCCGCCTTCGGTATCGGCCACACACACACCTAACGGCAGAATGGGGGCTTTGCCACGAGCAAGCTCGATGCGAAAGAGCGCATTCCCCACCTGGGGACCGTTGCCATGGGTGACAACAAGGTTGAAACCCTCCAGCGCCAACTCGACAACTCCGTCAAGCGACTTGCGCGTGTTGGCGAACTGGTTGGCAATCGTGTCCTCCCGCTCGGGACTCGTTATCGCGTTGCCTCCGAGGGCCACAACCGCTGTTTTCCTGCGATTCATAACGCCGGCTTCTCGCTCTCGGCCGTCTTCACCCGGAACGGCGGATCAAACGGGGCTCACTACCACTCGCGCCGGAACGCCTACTTGCTTCGGCCTTTCTTAGTACTTCGTTTTCCTGAACTGGCTTTCACAAAATCCGTCAGGACGGACTTGAAGTCAGGGGTGCCGATTTCCTGCAGGCTGTAAGACACCCGCACCGACGGCTTCTTTATCTTTATCAGTCGCGTCAGATCAATCGGAGTGGCGACGATCACGGTGTCACACTTCGTCCGATTGATAGTGGTTTCAAGGTCGGCAACCTGCCCGGCGCCGTAACCCATGGCGGGCAGGAGGGTGCCGATTTCGGGATATTTCTCGAACGTCTCCGTGATGGACTTAACCGTATACGGACGCGGGTCAACCAACTCGGCGGCGCCGTATTTCTCGGCCGCGACGACACCGGCGCCGTAGGCCATCTCACCGTGCGTCAGGGTGGGGCCGTCTTCAACCACCAGCACTCTCTTGCCCCTGATCAACTCCGGGCGGGCGACCTCCAGAGGTGAGGCGGCGTCTACCACGATAGCGTCGGAGTTGTAGGCGGCCACATTGCGGCGCACTTCGGCCACGCCCTCCGGGTCGGCCGAGTCGATCTTGTTTATCACGACCACGTCGGCCAGCAGAAGGTTGTGCTGCCCCGGATAATAGCTCAGCTCATGACCGGGCCGGTGCGGATCGACCACTGTGATCAGCAGGTCCGGCTGGTAGAACGACATATCGTTGTTGCCGCCGTCCCAGAGAATGACGTCGGCTTCCTTCTCAGCCTGTCGGACAATCATCTCGTAGTCGACACCGGCGTAGACCGTGAACCCGCGCACGATATACGGCTCGTATTCCTCACGCTCCTCGATAGTACACTTGTGCTTGTCCAGGTCGCCGAGTTCCGCGAAACGTTGACAGGCCTGTTTGGCCAGATCGCCGTAAGGCATGGGATGCCGAATAGCTACCACCTTCTTGCCCAGCCCCTGCAATACCTCCGCCACCCGGCGGCTGGTCTGCGATTTGCCGCACCCTGTTCGGACGGCACATACCGCTACCACCTGCTTCTTCGATTTGATCATGGTCGGAGCGCCGCCTTCCATCGCAAAACGTGCCCCGGCAGACATAACGTAGGCGCCCAACTCCATAACTCGCTGGTAGGGCACATCGGAATAGGAGAAGACCACTTCCTCTACCGAGTGTTTCATGATGAGGTCGAGCAGTTCCGATTCGTCGTAAATGGGAATGCCCCCGGGGTAGAGCTTGCCGGCCAGGGAAGTCGGGTACTTACGGCCATCAATATCGGGAATCTGAGTGGCGGTGAAGGCTACCACTTCCACATCCTTGTTGCCGCGATAGAGAGAGTTGAAATTGTGAAAGTCGCGTCCGGCGGCGCCCATGATGATGATTTTCTTTCTTTTCTTGGCCATCACTATCTCCAGGTAGTCGTGTTCCGGTTCCGGTTAGTTCTTTGCAGATTGCGCTCGTGCAACCGTTTTCAGATCAGTCAACCTCCGGCACGGGCGGAATCGCCTCACCTCTGAGCATCTAACTGTAACTCCTGGCATAGCTTCGCGACGCGTTTTTCATACTCGCCCGTTGACAATACTACTGGTTGTCAATCTGCGCCCTCTGAAGGCTGCCCGAGAAGTCCACGTAGACCGACTTCCACTCACTGAAGACGTCCAGGGCGGCCGTTGCAGCCTCGCGGTGACCGTTGCCGGTCTCCTTGGTTCCGCCGAACGGCAGGTGGGTTTCGGCCCCGATCGTGGGAGCGTTCACGTAGAAGATGCCGGTGTATACATCGCGCATGGCGGTGTATGCCTTGTTGATGTCGCGGGTGTAGATTGATGCCGAAAGACCATACGAGGTATCGTTTGCCATCTCAATCGCCTCGGCCAGGTCGTTGCACACGGCAATGCCCAGCACCGGACCGAATATCTCCTCACGCCAGATACGCATCGACTGCGTCACCTCGCCGAAGATGGTCGGCTGAACGAAGAAGCCCTTGTCGTAGTCGCCGCCGGTCAGTTTCTCGCCGCCGGTGACGAGCCTGGCTCCGTCCTTCTTGCCTATCTCAATGTAGCTCAGCACCGTGTCAAGTTGCCCCTGGTTGATGCAGGGGCCCATCTCGACCGACTCGTCGAGGCCGTTGCCGACCTTGAGAGAGCGGGCGCGTTCTATTATCATCGCGGTGAACTTGTCCACAACGTCCTTGTGGCAGACGATGCGACTGGTGGCCGTGCAGCGCTGGCCGGTAGTGCCGAAGGCGCCCCACAACGCGCCGTGGGCCGCCAGATCGAGATCGGCGTCGTCCATTACTATCTGCACGTTCTTGCCGCCCATTTCCAGGCTGCAGTGTTTGAAATCGGCGGCACAGGCCTCGGAAACTTTGCGTCCCACTTCGGTGGAACCGGTGAACGACACCACGCGAACGGCCGGGTTGTTGATAAGAGGATCACCCAGCGCAGCGCCGGAACCGGTCACCATGTTGACGACACCCGGCGGAATGCCCTCTTCGTGACAGACCCGGACCAGGTTGGCCACCGAAAGAGGCGTGTCGGTGGCGGGCTTGATGACAACCGTGTTCCCGCAGATGAGAGCAGGCATCATCTTCCACGACGGTATCGCCATGGGGAAGTTCCAGGGCGTAATAAAAGAGCAGACGCCGAGCGGCTGACGGACGGTCATGTCGAACTTGTTGAGCATCTCCGAGGGTGTCGTCATTCCAAACAGGCGTCGTCCTTCGCCGGCCATGTAGAAGGTCATGTCTATCGCTTCCTGGGTATCGCCGCGCGTTTCGTTGATGATCTTGCCCATCTCGCGGGTCATCTGCTGCGACAGGCTCTCTTTGTCGGCGAGAAGTCGCTGAGCTATCCTGTAAAGTATCTCACCTCTCTTGGGAGCAGGGTAAAGCCGCCATTTCTTATAAGCCTCGGAAGCCGCGTCGACGGCCATCCTGACGTCGTCAGCGTTGGATTTCTGGAAAACACCGACGACCTCATTCATGTTGGCCGGGTTCCGGTTCTCATAGGTCCGGCCGGATTTGGATTGGACCCACTCGCCATTGATGAAGTTCTTAAAGACCCTGGAATCGCTCATCGCTTACTCCCTTAACACCAGTTCTTCCATCATATTCGCGGGTTCGGAAGCGGTCTCGTTTGTGAATAAATTCACACCTTCCAAACGCAGTCGGATAATATACGCCTTGTCATCGCTTTGTCAACCGCTTTCGCTTTCCGGAGGAAAGCTTTTCTGCCTTGCGGTACAAGGGATTACGGCACTGCCGACCAGCCTGTTTCAGACACAGCGACGTCCACCTCGCCGACTATTTCGAGGCACCCTGACCAGGGGCAGCCCGCGACCTCGGTGCGAGGTCAAATAACGTTTGTCATTTGGCCGGGTTCTGCGTTAATATAATAGAGCCCTTTGCTTTGGAGAATAAATGCACGCCCTTCTGTTTTCAGCATTGTTGTCTTTGCCGTTGTACCCGGTCAATCCCGTCAAGCAGGATACGGTGAATTTCATGAACGTGCATTTCACGGCAGGATTCACCGGGCCGAACGGCATACTCTCCACCAGTGCCGAATTCACCGCTCGGTATGAGTTGATGGTGGTTTATCCGCTGGTCGTGCGCGCCGCAGCCGAATACAAAGTCGGTTCGGTAGTTAACGGCAACTTTCCCGAAGGGGTACTTTACGGGCCGACAGTCGCCCTGGAGGCGCTGTATTACCGGGGGACAAACCGCATGACAGGTTTTTTCGGATTCGGCCTGTTGTGGGCGATGTACGATCTGAAGCTCTCGGGTCCGGCGGCTGACTCGCTGCGAACCCACTACAACGTGACCGAAGTCCGGCTCAAGTCAGCGCCAGGCTATCGCATTATCATGGGGCTGCGATTCGGGCGAGCTCTTTCTCTGGAGATAAGCACCTCCGACGTCCGCCCTGATTTCCTCTACCGACGCACCTTAGGAGGAAACAGCTACGCCCTGCAAAGTCAGGACGCGCGCTTTCTTGATTTTCGTCTCTCACTCGGTTACCTGATTCCGCTGATGGCACGCTGACAATCATCCGCAACAGCCCGCGTCACGGCGTCAAGTACGAGTACACATACGGCAGTTGATCAGGCCGGGGCGTCGCCCCGGTAGCGACTGAGGAACTCATCGCGAAAGGCAGCGAATCTGTTTTCCTCAATGGCTTTCCTGATGTTTCTCATCAGGTTCTGGTAGAAGTAACTCGAGTGGTATGACGCCAGCACCATCCCCGTTATCTCGGATTGGTTGTACAGGTGCCGTATGTAGGCCCGACTATAACGCCGGCAGACTTTGCAGTCACAGTGCGGATCAAGAGGACGGTCATCGTCGGCGTAGTCGGCGTTGCGGTAAGTGATCTGGCCGTGCGAGGTGAACACGTTACCGGTGCGGGCGTTGCGCGTCGGCAGGACGCAGTCGAACATGTCCACGCCGTGGGAGACCGCCATCAGAATATCATCAGGGTAGCCGACCCCCATCAGGTAGCGTGGTCTGTCGGTGGGCAGGTATTCAATCGTATGCGCCAGGATATCCTCCATCTCCCCCTTGCTCTCCCCTACCGAGAGACCTCCGATAGCGTTACCCGGGAAGTCCAACGACACAATCTGCTCAGCCGACTGCGTGCGCAGGTCCTTATAAGTTGAGCCCTGCACAATCCCAAACAGGCAGGGGCGAGTTTTGTTTTCGTCAGAAAGGGCATCGTGAACCGTGAGACATCTCTGCGCCCACTCATAGGTGCGGCGGACGCCGGTGGCCGCGAGTTCCCTGTCGGCAGGGTAGGGCACGCACTGGTCAAAGGCCATAATGATATCGGCGCCGATAGCATGCTGGATTTCCGTCACTTTCTCAGGGGTGAACATGTGCGCGGAGCCATCATGGTGCGAACGGAACCGCACGCCCTCGTCGGTGATCTTCAGGTTGTCGCGCATCGAGAACACCTGGTAGCCGCCACTGTCGGTAAGGGTCGGTTTGTTCCATCCGCTGAAGCGGGCCAATCCTCCCTGGGCACGCACGATCTCATGGCCCGGCCGCAGGTAGAGGTGGTAGGTGTTACCCAGGATGATTTCCGCCCCGCACTGTTCGAGGTCCTCGGCCGTAAGTGCTTTCACGGCTCCGGAAGTCCCGACCGGCATGAAAGCGGGTGTTTGGAACGTCCCGTGCGGCGTCACGAACTCGCCGCGCCTGGCTGAGCCGTCGGTGGTGGTTAGTTTGTAGATCGAGTCAGTCATACACTCGTACCCACCTGCCGCTGCTTTTCATCAACCACTGTGGATGGGGCCGGCGGCGCTGCCGGTGATGAACTGCCGGACGACGGGATCATCGACAGTCCTGATCTCGTCCGGGCTGCCGTCGAAACGAACCTTGCCCTCGTAAAGCATGACAATGCGATCGGCGATCTTGTAGGCCGAGACCATATCGTGGGTCACGGCGATGGAGGTGACGTTCAGTTTCTGATTCAGATCAACGATAAGATCGTTGATCATGTCGGCCGTGATGGGATCGAGCCCGGTCGTCGGCTCATCGTAGAGCAGGACTTCGGGATCGCAGGCAAGAGCGCGGGCGAGTCCCACCCGTTTGCGCATGCCGCCGGAGAGCTGTGCGGGTCTCTTCTCGTCCACCCGGTTTAATCCGACCAGTTCGAGCTTCTCAGCAACGGTCTCCTCTATGCGGCGCTTACCGTAACGCCGGGACTCCTTCAGTCCCAGGCCGACGTTCTCAGCCACCGTCAGTGAGTCAAACAACGCCGCCGACTGAAACAGCATCCCCATCCGTTGACGCATGGCGATCAACCCGCGACCGGCCAACTCCCGGATATCCCGGCCGTCAAATACCACCTGTCCCTCATCCGGCTCCAGCAGGCGGACCAGGTGTTTAATAAGCACTGACTTTCCGCACCCTGACTGCCCGATGACAACGATTGACTCGCCCTTCTCGATATCGATATCCACACCGGTCAGAACTTCGAGGCGCTCAAATCGCTTCTTCAGTCGGCGTATTCTGATAAACGGTTCGTTCATGCGATCATATCCTGAAAAGCAAGACGGCGAAAACGAAGTTGAAGATCAGGATCAGCACCGTGGACAACACGACGGCGTTCGTGGTGGCCAGCCCGACTCCTTGAGCCCCACCGCGAGTGTTGAAGCCCTCGTAGCACCCCACGACACCGATGCACAGCCCGAAAACGGCAGCTTTGATCAGACCGTTTATGAAATCGCCAAGCTCGAATGAGTTCCGAAATCCATTGAGGAACGTCTCGCTGGAGATATCCACGCCGATGATAGAGACCACCAGGCCTCCCATGATAGCGACGAAGTTCGCGAAAATCACCAGAAACGGGACCATGAAAATGCACGCCAGCATACGGGGCATGACCAGGTACCGGACGGGATTGATTCCCATGGTCTCTAAGGCGTCGATCTGTTCAGTGACTTTCATCGTGCCCAGTTCGGCGGTGACTCCGGCCCCCACGCGACCGGCAAAAACGATGGCTGATAGCACCGGCGCCAGTTCAATGACAACAGCCTTGCCGACCGCCTGACCCAGGTAGCGCAGAGGCGCACCGATGAATTTGAACTGGTAGGCCGCCTGCCACGCCGACACGGCGCCCACAAAGACGGCGATTATGACGATAACGGGAAGCGACCTCACGCCGAGCACGTACAACTGCTCGAATATCAGCCTGACCGAGCGATGGATATCCTTGAGCGATACCACGAACCGGCCGAACAGAACGAAGATGCCCCCCAATTTCGTGATGAAGTTGACTCCCCGGCGGCCTATGATCGCTAACCCGGACTCCATCGGCACCTCTAAAACGGCGTTTCTGAATCCGGCACCGGCTCAGCGCCGGGAGGGAGTTCCGTCGGCCGGCGGGTGACACTCTCAAAGCGCGCGAACTCCTTGAGAAAGGCCAGGTGCACGACACCGGTGGGACCGTTACGCTGCTTGGAAATGATGATCTGGGCTTTGCCTGCGACCTCCTGGAACTTGGGGTCTTGTTTTTCCAGCGCGGTGAGATACTGCTCCGGGCGATAAACGAACATAACCACGTCCGCATCCTGCTCAAGGGCGCCCGATTCGCGCAAGTCGGATAACTGGGGCATCTTATCTTTACCTCGCTGCTCGACTTGTCGAGAAAGCTGTGAACAGGCGATAACCGGCACGTCCAGTTCCTTGGCCAGACCCTTCATACTGCGCGATATGCTGGCGATCTCCTGCTGGCGATTTTCGAACCGGCCCCAACCGTACATCATCTGGATGTAGTCGACGATTACCAAATCGATATCCTGCTGGGCTTTCAGTCGTCGAGCCTTGGCGCGCATCTCCAGGGAAGTCAGGGCTGATGAATCGTCGATAAAGATGGGTGATTCCGCGAGGATGGCGCCTCGCTGTGACAACCGACCCCACTCCTCGTCCCTCAACTTGCGGCCGCGCAGTCTGTGTTCCGAGATCCGGGAGCGACTGCACAACATGCGCAGGGCAAGCTGCTCCTGCGTCATCTCGATGGAGAAGATGGCCACCCCCTTCTTCTGCTCCACCGCCACATGTTCGGCGATATTGGCGGCGAGGGCCGTCTTGCCCATCGAGGGACGCCCGGCGATAATTACCAATTGGCCCTTGTGGAGACCATTGGTCATCATGTCAAGATCAACGAAACCGGACTTGAGTCCGATCAGGCTGCTGTCAGGGGATTGCAGCTCCTCGATCTGCTCGAACGTCGAGGGAAGCAGCTTCTTGATGGACGTGAAGCCCTTCCGCAGTCTCCTCTCGGAGAGCTGAAAGATGTTGGCCTCGGCCTGGTCGAGCAGCTCTTCGACAGGCTGTTCCAGCGAATAGCAACTGCGCGAGATCTCGTTGGAAATCTCAATCAGCCGACGTAGCACGAACTTGTCCAGGACGATCCTGGCGTATGTTTCCACGTTGGCCGTAGAAGCAACACCCTCTGCCAGTTCCACCAGGTACACACGTCCGCCGATCTGGCCAAGTTTGTCGTTCTTAAGAAGGGCGTCGGACACGGTCGTGATATCGCACGGTTCCGACCGCTCGTAAAGATTCAGAACGGCGCGGTAGACGATTCTGTTCTTGGGCGAATAAAAGGCCGACTCATCGTGGAGTACCTCGACCACGTGGTGAAGGGCTTCGATGTCCTTAAGGACACATCCTAACACCGCCCGCTCAACGTCGAGCGATTGCGGCGGCTGCAGACTATCGACCTGCTTGTTCTGTTGTGTGCGGTATGCCATCGGTCCCTCTACCCGACCGGCTCGTCGCAGCGAGCTTTGAGCATCTGCATGTCCTGCCAGGTGTCCTTCTTGTAGGCGGGAAACCGAAGCAGGGCCGCGGGGTGATAGGTTGCGATCAGGGGAACACCCTGGTATTCATGCCAGCGGCCACGCAGCCTCCCCAGGGGGGTTGTCGTTTCCAGCAGCGCCTGGGCCGATATTCGTCCCAGAGCGCAGATGATTCTCGGTCTGATCAAGGCCACCTGCTCCTTCAAGTGAGGGAAGCATTTCTCCATCTCGGCCGGTTGCGGGTCACGGTTTCCCGGCGGGCGGCATTTGAGAATGTTGGCGATGTACACCTCCCGTCGGGACATCTCAATGGCCGCGAGGATACGGTCGAGCAACTGCCCGGCCCGGCCCACAAACGGCTCCCCGAGGCGGTCTTCTTCGGCGCCCGGCGCTTCACCGACAAACATCACGTCGGCCCTTGGATTCCCGGCTCCGTAAACAAGGCTGTTGCGCTCCTGCCACAGCGGACAATCCCGGCAGTCGGCAATCGCTTCGCGGTGAGCGTCCAGAGACTCGAACCTGGGAGTAGGCGGGCCGCTTCCCGCTGAGCCAAACAGATCGGCGGGCTGGGAACCGAATGCCTGGCGGTACCCCTCAAGAGGCGGCGGTTCCCCGACCGCCTGCTGTGGACGGCGATTGACAACCATCTCGCCCATGCCGAGGTCCACCTGGGCTGAAAGCGCCCGGCGAATCATTTCGTATATGTTGGTTGCTCCGTCTCCCATTCTGAATATCCAGCGAGAAGATTTAGTTTACAACATAGCAGCCAATTTAACAAGCAGCCGCACGGCGATTTCGTTCTTTTTCTGAAGCGGCCATGTCTCCGGCTTGCGTCCCGGCGCAATGATTGTCACCTGATTGGTGTCTCTGTCAAAACCGGTGGTCTCGCCCACCTGGTTGAGCACAATCAGATCGAGTCGCTTGGCTTTGAGCTTCCGGCGGGCGTTCTCGAGCGGCCTGTCGGTCTCAAGGGCAAACCCTACCAGGAGTTGCCCCTCTCGTTTGCGGGTGCCCAAATCGGCTAATATGTCCGGAGACGGATCCAGGTCTATAGTGAGACCGTCCGGCCCCCGCTTGATTTTCTCAGCCGCTACTTCTGAAGGACAGAAATCAGCGGGCGCGGCAGCCATTATGAGGCAGTCGGCCGATCCGAATTCCGCGCCGGCAGCCTGGTGTAACTGGGCCGTGGATTCAAAGGAGACAAACCTCACACCGGGCGGCGGTGTCAAACCGGTCGGCCCGGAGATGAGCACCGTGTCGGCTCCAAGCGAGTGGGCCGCTTCGGCCAGGGCATACCCCATCTTGCCGGAGGAATAGTTGCTGATGTACCGCACCGGGTCGATCGCCTCGCGGCTCGGCCCGGCTGTGATCACGAACTTTCTACCGGTCAGGGCTTTTTTTTTTGAGTTCGTCGGAATGCTTTCACGACCGCGGCATAGATATCGTCCGGCTCGGCCATTCGGCCCACACCGCGATCATCACAAGCCATATCTCCCTCAACAGGGCCGACAAAGAGGCAGCCCAGCTCGGAAAGCAGGGCGCGGTTTTTCTGCGTAACCCTGTTGCTCCACATTTGAGGATTCATGGCGGGCGCGATCAGAACCGGCTGCGGCGTGGCGCAAATGACGGTGGTGAGCAGATCATCACAGATACCATGGGCCACCTTACCCATGAAATTGGCGGTGGCGGGCGCGACGACAACCAAATCCGGCCACTGGGCCAGGTCGATGTGACGCGTACTTGCGAACTCGTCGCCGGGGAACATCTCCACCGCCACCGGTCGGTCGGAGACCGTTTCCAGAGTTAGGGGGGTGATGAATTTCGTCGCGCTGGGCGTCATTATCACCTGCACCTCGGCCTGAGCCTTGCGCAGCATCCGCACCAGGTAGGGAATCTTGTAACAGGCGATGCCGCCGGTCAGCCCGATCGTAATCTTCTTGCCCTTGATAGACATGTACGGGATCAGTTGACTTGATTGGGCGACTTGCCGATCTGATCGATTAACTCGTCACCGTCGGGTTCTTCAAACTCGTTGAATACGATTGAGGACGCTATCAGTTTCATCTGGTCGGCGGACACCGGGTCACTCCCGAATATGGCCACACGCTCCAATATATCCTCAAACTGCTCGGCGTCGATCAGGGAATGATTCAGCAGCTTGATGAGGAATCCGTACGCATCGGTGCTCAGCCGCACCCGCTCGCTTGAGGACAGGATACGATTGCCGATATGTGCCTCGGGAAACTCCGAGAAAAGCTGCTCGGGGGAATCGTCAAAGCGGTTCATCAACCAGAAATAGGCTGAGGATATCTCGTTGTCGGAGTAACCCATCGTCTTAAGAGTTGCGGAGAAATCGTCCGCTTCGCCGGAGCGGGCGGTATTGTCCCGCATGTTGTCCATCAGGAAGACGACTATTTCTAAGATTCTGTCTCGCATGTTCCTTCCTCAGTACCTTGAACCGTTGGTACGAAGATACCATACGCCCCGGGGCCACGCAAGTCCAGATTTGAGCAATAATGCAATTTCAACATCGTCCTGCCCGCCCAGCAGGGGAAAAGTGAGAGAACATCCCATCCGACCGGTCTGGCGTGTAGTCATTGCCCGGTAGGCTCTTTGGACAGCCTGTGTCTACAGATTGCCGTTGGGATCGAGTTTTAGTCGGGCAGTGGCTCAATTACGACGGTACCAACCTGCCATTCAAGTCCCATCTTGCGAACTACGAAACTACCATCCACACATTCGATTCCGAATACGTTGGATGCAACGAGTAACGACTCAATGCGCACCTCGCTCCCTATTAGTAGCAGTATGCAGGGACGGTAACTCTGAATGTAAACGGGTAAGAACTCATTCGCACCTTCTTGGACCTTCAGGTTCAGAACGCCCTCTGACAAGTCGATTGTGAACTTACACGGTTTGAGAGGAATCCCCAACTGGCTTGCCACGGCTCTCTCAACCACAAAGCAGATTTGGCTGGCACCTACCACCATGTTTCCAGAGCTGCTTTCTAGATAGCTGCTTCCGAACAGACTCGAGCTCAGGCGACTTGCCTCTCTGAAGTATGCATCCACATTATCTGATGACAAGGGTTCTATACCCGCCTCATCCCAACTCACCAGCATAGGCTGTGTCAAGGTCCTTTGCTGGAAGCTGTCAATCCTCGCTCTTATCCGATCTTCAAAATCGCTGCTTGGGAAGTCCCGAAGGAACACGTAAAGCGGAGTAACTCTATTCCTCTGGCACGCAAGGTTGAATCTCTGGCGTTCGCGTTCTGCTAGAAGCCCTCTCAGCTTATCCTGCACGTCACCGTAGTGCTTGCTTCTAGGGAATTCTTTTAAGTATCTCTGATACTCAGACTCTGAGTCTAGCATAACCGCTTCCTGGTATCTCAGCTCTTCAACATGTCGCTTGGCTTGATCTGTCGAATCACCCGCTGGGTAATAGCTAAGGAACTTTCTCCACGAGCTCACTGAATTGCTGCGTTTTGCTCTCTGGTAGCCAAGCTCGTATAACCGAGACCGTGCAGAATCAGCCTGCGGAGTATCAGGGTAATATTCCAGGAACCTCCAGTAAGCCTCGCTCGTATCACTATCCACTGCTTTCTTCCATCGTTTGCTGACGGACGCACAGCTAACCACCAAGAGGCAGATAGCGGCAATGAGGACCAATAACTCAAAAGGCCGTCTCATGTTTACCTCCTTCATTCTTCCATAAAGCCAGATCAATACCTATACGTCTTCAGACAATTCGGACAAGGTGTGATTAAATCTAAGCCGAGATTTCCCATATGAGAGGTTTCAAAAACACCGTTTATCCCTTTCAGTATTTTGAATATGTAAGAATCTCCTCGAATGGTCAAGAATTCTCCCGTTCCCATGAGTGATTCCAACATCGTCCTGCCCGCCCGGAGCGGGAACAAGTGAGTAAATATCCCATGCGACCGGCGACGATTGGTTACCGACTAATGCTTGAAATGTCTGGCGCCGGTGAAGACCATGGCCGCATCGGCCTTGTCGGCCGCCTCGATAGCCTGTTCATCCCCCTTGGAGCCACCCGGTTGAATGATCGCCGTGACGCCCGCATCGGTGGCTACTTCGACACCGTCCGGCATCGGAAAGAAAGCGTCGGAGGCCATCACCGCACCCCTGGCCCGGTCGCCCGCCCGCTTGACGGCCATGAATCCGGAATCGACACGCGAGGTTTGCCCCATGCCGATCCCCACCGTGGCGTCACCTTTGGCCAGCACGATGGCGTTCGACTTGGTATGCTTGACCACCTTCCAGGCGAACATCAGAGATTTGAGTTCCTCCGGAGTAGGCGCGCGGTGTGTGACTACTTTCAGTGAGGATTCCAGCGTGATCAGGTCATCGGCAGTCTGCACTAACAGCCCGCCGCGGATATTCTTATAGACTACCTGGTTTTTCATGCGTCCGGCGGTGATTTCGGGAAGTGCCAAAAGGCGCCGCGCCTTTTTCTTCTTGAGCAGTTTGAATGCTTCCTCAGCAAACGAAGGTGCCAATATGCACTCCACAAACGGCGTATCGTGAAGCAATTTGGCGCACGTCATGTCTACCTCCCGGTTGAGACCGATTATCGATCCGAATGCGGAAAGCGGATCGCTGTCATAAGCCCGCTGGTAGGCCTTCGCCAGGGTTTCTCCTGTGGCCGCACCGCAGGGGTTGGCATGTTTTAGAACACAGGCAAACGGCTCCTCGAAATCCAGCAACATGTCCAGGGTAGCGTCGAGATCACCGTAATTGTTGTAGGAGAGTTCCTTGCCTGAGAGAGTTTCGGCATTAAGCAGGGTAGCGGCTTTGAAAGCGTCCAGGGCGTACAGTTCCGCCTGCTGGTGAGGATTCTCACCATAGCGAAGCTTGGCGCGGGAAGAATAGCTCAAGGTGAGTTGCCTGGGAAACAGAACGCCTTCTTCGTCCTTGCCGCGACTGAAGTAGGTGGCGATAGCGGCGTCATAAGCGGTCGTCAGGGAAAACGCCTTGGTAGCGCACTGCCTTCTGAATGCCGGGTCGGTGGCGCCGCCATTGCTCTTGAGTAGCTTCACCAGGCGGCTGTAATCGTCGGGATCCACGACCACCGTAACGCTCTCGTGGTTTTTGGCCGCCGCCCGGATCATCGACGGCCCGCCGATGTCTATGTTCTCGATTATCTCGGCGTCGTCGGTATCCGGCCTGGCCAGGGTTTCACGGAACGGGTAGAGATTGACTACCACCAGGTCGATCATCCGATAATCCAACTGGCTGAGTTGCTCGTTATCATCGGCATTGTCTCTCCGGCACAGAAGCCCGGCGTAGATTTTGGGATGCAGTGTTTTCACGCGCCCGCTCATTATCTCCGGAACGCCGGTGAAAGTCGACACAGAGATCGCCTGCACGCCGGCTTCCTTCAGTCTCTTGAGTGTACCCCCGGTGGAGATGATCTGCACCCCTAATTCCTGAAGCTGCGACGCCAGGTCCTCGATCCCGGTCTTGTCCGAGACCGATAGCAGCGCCCGTTTTATCTTAACGTCCTGCGTCATGATTCAGCCTTCCGTTAGTAGTCTTTGGGCTTCCCGGTAACGGGCGGCAGTGGCCCGCACCACCTCGTCAGGCAATACCGGTCCGGGCGGCTTCCTGTTCCAGCCGAGACCGGCGAGGTAGTCGCGTATCGGTTGCTTGTCGAATGACGGCTGACCCCGCCCGACCTGGTAGCGGTCCATCGGCCAGAAGCGGCTCGAGTCGGGTGAGAGTACCTCATCGATAAGCAGGAATCCCCCCTTATGGAAACCGAATTCAAACTTGGTATCGGCAATGATAATCCCCCTGTTGAGAGCATAATCGGCAGCTTTGCTATAAATCGCCAGGGATTTCTCCCGGCATAGCGAAGCGTCCTTTTCGCCAATCAGCTCCATTAGTTGGCGGTAGCTGATATTCTCGTCGTGCCCGCCCTCGTTTTTTGTCGACGGTGTAAACAGCGGCTCGGGGAGCTTCTCTGATTCCTTCAGATCGGGCGAAAACTCGAAGCCGTGCACGGTATTGCCACCGGCGGCACGCGCTTGAATGAGTTCCTTCCACATTGATCCGGAGATGTAGCCACGCACGATACATTCGCAGTCGATTCGCTCCGCCTTCCGCACCAACATGGAACGGCCGACCAGTTGATCGCGGTAGGGTCGTAGCGGGGCAGGGTAGGCGTCCACATCGGCCGTGAGGAAGTGGTTGTCCACAACATCCTTCAGGAAGTCAAACCAGAAGAGCGACATTGCCGTCAGTACCGCGCCCTTGCCGGGGATGCCGTTGGGGAGAACGACGTCGAACGCAGAGATGCGATCGGTGGTGACAAAAAGCAGCGTGCCACCGAGGTCATACACGTCGCGCACCTTGCCCCGCACCAGTAAAGGGTATTCCCTGATGTTGGAGGATATCAGAACGTCACTGTCAGTCAAGCGCGTACTCTCCGTTTATCAGTTTCTGCAAGACTCTCGGATAGAGCTTGTGCTCCTGCTCGAGGACGCGGGCCGCAAGAGTGTCAGGCGTGTCATCGCTCAGCACCGGGACTTTCGCCTGCTCAAGGATCTTGCCGTGGTCGTATATCTCGTCGACAATGTGCACCGTGGGGCCGGATTCCTTGTCACCCGAGGCAAGCACCGCCTCGTGAACGAAGTGACCGTACATCCCCTTGCCGCCATACCTGGGCAACAGCGCCGGATGGATATTCACTATATGATTGCGAAAAGCCCGCACCACTACAACCGGAAGAAGGCTCAAAAACCCGGCCAGGGCGACATAGTCAATCCGGTGCTCCCTGAGTTTCGCGACCAGATCGCGGCCGGCTTCTTCGGGCGACAAATACTTCTTGCTCTTGAATACCATCGTCTCAATACCATCCGCGGCAGCCCGCTCAAGACCGTACGCCTTGCCTTTGGACGAAACCACCAGCGCGATCTCAGCCGTCAGGATGCCCGCCCTGGTGGCGTCGATCAGCGCCTGAAGGTTGCTTCCCGTGCCGGAGATAAGAACCGCTATCCGAGGCTTATTGTCTTCCATCTCATTCCGCAATCGGTCTCCCCGCCAGACAGTCCCGTGACAGTCCCATCAGCGTTCGCAAAGGCGGCAATATAAGGCCGGACATTTCGGTGTCAATCCCTATCATCATACGAAAACCGCCCTGGACTGATGCTGGAAATTGGCACTGGCGGGCGTGGAATTGGGGCCGATTTGCGGTTGACAAAAGGTTCGGGGTGGCTCGATATTGCAGCATATCCTTTGGGGAAACCATGCCGAAGAACGACACAGACAAGAAGTTTGCGTACGACTTCAACCATACCTCAATCCGGCGCGCTGGCATTACCTATCACGCGAAAGGTCATGGTGATCATTTTCACCTGAGAATTGAGGATCCAGGTGGGACGGGAAACTAATCGAAGAAAACCTAGTTTTGGTGCCTATTCCGACGATTCCGCCAGTCCGTTCCGATCGAAGGCGGCAGGTCATTCCGATCGATTCCGCCACCCCGTTACGAACCAAGACGCCAGTCGGAGCGTAGCGACGCGGGGCCACGGACTATGTACTCCCCTGGTTAAGGTCAGTCAAGGTCTTTCGTTTCTTTCTCATTGATTCTCCTTTCAAATCGATCTTGTGA